>Ga0206953_1153_pt1 | contig 11706 bp, 16 predicted proteins | sample Alteio_BWOrgHeat_36_FD_152977 | JGI IMG/M metagenome (GOLD analysis project Ga0206953, IMG submission 152977) | Enriched cells from forest soil in Barre Woods Harvard Forest LTER site, Petersham, Massachusetts, United States -... | ecosystem: Environmental > Terrestrial > Soil > Temperate forest >...
GTTGGCGAGGCACGCATTACCCATTGCGGATGTTAAGAGCCAATCGCATTTAGCATTGCATGCTCGAGGTGTTGACACGACTGCGCGCGCCCTACACACTGGCGCGCTGTATCTGTATCATTCGTATTGTATGCACGACTGTACACCCTATCCGAGGAGGAAGCTTGCGACCTGACGGACGCGCCTGGGACCAATTGCGCTCTATAAAATTGACCCCGGATTTTGTTCCCGTGGCCGAAGGAAGCGTCTTGATTGAGATAGGTCAGACGCGCGTGATCTGCACGGCAACCCTCGACGACGGTGTTCCTTCTTTTCTTAAGGGTACAGGTAAGGGCTGGGTTACTGCGGAATACGGCATGTTGCCCCGTGCCACCGAACAACGCACGCCGCGTGAATCCACTCGCGGACGGCAGTCCGGACGCACGTTGGAGATTTCGCGGCTCATCGGTCGTTCGCTTCGGGCTGTGACGGATCAGCACAAGTTGGGCGAGCGCACCGTATGGATCGACTGCGACGTGATTCAGGCCGACGGCGGCACGCGCACCGCGTCCATCACCGGAGCCTATGTCGCGCTTGCGCTGGCGTTTGAACGGATGGTCGCCACTGGCATATTGAAAGCGATGCCTCTCCTTGATTCGGTTGCAGCCACGAGCGTAGGCCTCGTCCAAGGCGATCCGCTGCTCGATCTCTGTTACGAAGAGGACTCCCGGGCAGAAGTAGATATGAACGTTGTAATGACGGGCAACGGCAGATTCGTCGAAGTCCAGGCGACGGCGGAGGGCCGGCCATTCGCAGCGGGCGAGCTCGATAGTCTCCTCACCCTGGCAACCGGCGGCGTTCGTAATCTCACAGAGAATCAACGGTCGCTGGTACCGCTCAATTTCACTGCCCGTGCTCGGTAGAAAAGAATCCTCCGCTCTGGATACGGCCATCCACCTATTCCTGGCATCTTCAAATCAGGGTAAATTAGATGAATTTCGTGCTTTGGCCGCAACAGTCGGGGGCGTGAGGTCTGTCAGTCTCGAACCTCTTCCGCGCTTTTCTGAACTGCCGCCTTTTGATGAATCAGCGCCCACATTTGCCGAAAACGCGGCTGGCAAGGCCCTGCATTACAGCCGCTTCTCCGATCGGCCGGTAATGGCGGACGACTCAGGCCTGGTTGTAGACGCTCTCGGCGGTGCCCCAGGGGCACTCTCAGCACGCTATGCGGGGCCTAACGCCTCTTCGGACGATAAGGTTGCGCAACTGCTCGCCGAAATGCGTGCGAGCGGGTCGAGAGATCGACGGGCGCGCTTCGTCTGCGTGATTGTCGTCGCTCAGCGCGGTCGAGCGATTGCCGTCTTCTCCGACGCGGTTGAGGGAGAGATCATGGAAAGCCCTCGGGGTGCCGCTGGCTTCGGCTACGATCCGGTTTTCCGCTTCGGTCCTGTCGGCAAATCCTTTGCGCAAATATCAGCGGACGAAAAGAACCACGTAAGCCACCGCGGAAAGGCATTCCGTAAACTGGCCGACTTTTTGGCATCTTCACCTGTGCTATAGTTTGCGCCATTCCGCCATGAAGAAGACTAAGCACTCGCGTACCGCTGCCGCCAAGCGGCCCGCACGTACCGTTTCGAAAAACGGCCCCTTGCGCGGCGAAAGACCGGCGGGCACCAGCCCGAAAAGGGTGCGGGAGATCTTGGCGAAGCTCGACGAAGCCTATCCCGCGGTAACTTGTGCTCTCGAACACGACAATCCGCTTCAGTTGCTGATTGCCACGATTCTCTCGGCGCAATGTACCGACGTACGCGTAAATCAGGTGACCCGCCCACTTTTTCAGAAATACCGTAAGCCGGAAGATTTTGCATACGCAAACCCGCGGGAGCTGGAGGCTGAAATTCGCCCCACCGGATTTTTCCGCTCGAAGACAAAATCGATTCAAGGCGCGAGCAAAAAAATCATTGAAGACTTCGGAGGTGAGGTTCCGCGGACTATGGAGCAATTGCTCACTCTTCCGGGCGTCGCCCGCAAGACCGCCAACGTTGTGCTCGGCACCGCGTTTGGCATTGCGTCAGGGATTGTGGTCGATACGCATGTACAGCGTCTGGCAGGCCGCCTCGACCTTACCCGTAATACCGATGCTAAAAAAATTGAACAGGATCTGATCAAGATTATTCCCAAAGACAAGTGGATTCTCTTTGCGCATCAGTTGATCTGGCATGGCCGGCGAGTCTGCCAGGCGCGCAAGCCTCGTTGTATGGAATGCAATCTGGAGAGAATTTGCTACTCGCAAGATAAGACCATCTAGCTCCCGCCGATGTTCTCGGTCCTTGCCGTCGGCGGAGCGTAACGGATTGACCGACTCATGCGTTTTCATCGAGGACCGGAACTGCAGCAGGCAACACCTCCACGCACCAGAGCCAAACGTGTGACGGTCGCGGCCCGGCTGGATCGCCTCCCCAAATCGCGTTACGTCCGTAAATTGATCGTACTGCTGTCGCTGGGGGCATGTTTCGAATTCTACGACCTCTTTTTTTCGGCTTACATCGCTCCAGCCCTGTATACGAGTGGCATCTTCATGCCGACAACAAAAGGCTTTCTTGGAATCGACGGTTTCGCGAGTTTTGTCGCCGCCCTTTTTGCCGGCCTCTTTGTGGGGACACTCTTCTTCAGTCCGGCTTCAGATCGGTTTGGGCGCCGCGCAATTTTTAGTTCCTCCCTGCTGTGGTACTCGGCCTGCACTCTGCTGATGGCGTTCCAATCGACGGCTGCGGCGATCAATCTCTGGCGCTTCCTCGCGGGAGTGGGGCTCGGCGTAGAGATGATTACCATCGATGCGTACGTTTCCGAGTTGGTGCCCAAGGAGAGGCGCGGCGAAGCGTTCGCGTTTAACCAATTTCTAAGTTTCCTCGCCGTGCCCTTTGCGGCTCTCGTCTCCGCGGCCCTTGTGCCCCACCACTTCGCAGGCCTTGATGGATGGCGTTGGGTCGTGATCATCGGCGCCTCAGGAGCCGTTTTCGTTTGGTTCATCCGGCGGGCGATTCCAGAATCTCCGCGATGGCTCGAGCAGCGCGGCCGAATCGAAGAGGCCGATCAGCTGATGGACGCAATTGAAGAGCATGTGCGGTCCGAAGGCGGAGCCGTTTTACCCGAACCAAGACTCGTCGAGGGAGAGGCTGAAACAGCACACGGATCGCTAAACGAGATCTGGAACAAGAAGTATCGGGCTCGCACGCTATTGCTGATCGCCTTCCATCTCCTTCAGCCCATCGGCTATTACGGCTTCGCAAGCTGGGTCCCCACGCTTTTGCTGGCCCAAGGGATCACCGTAACCCGATCGCTGCGGTACACATTTGTGATGGCACTTGCGAGCCCAATAGGGCCGCTCATGGGTAAGACAATTGCCGACGTGTTCGAACGCAAATGGCAGATCGCCTGGTCCGCCCTTTCCATTGCCGCATGCGGCTTGTTATTTGCCAGGCAGCGGACAGCCGCCGGCGTTGTGCTCTTCGGACTGCTCATCACCCTGAGCAGCAATTGGATGTCCTTTTGTTATCACACATATCAGTCGGAGCTTTATCCCACTCGAATACGTGCCCGCGCCGTAGGCTTCGTCTATTCCTGGAGCCGTTTCAGTACGGTATTCACGAGCTTTATGATTGCGTTCTTTTTGCGCAACTACGGCACGTCGGGCGTGTTCATATTTATAGCCTGCAGCATGCTATTGGTGTTTCTGCTCGTAGGCGGACTAGGACCGCGGACGACGCGGCGCCGCTTGGAAGAGATTGCGCGATAGCCTTCCGTGCCGACTGGAGGGCTTCGAGCGCAGCGTTGGCAACATTTTCGAGATCTCGTACATCTGACGATCAGCACGCTTGGAGGATTAGGCTATGCGACGAACGCGATTGACCATGTTGATCTACTGTCTTGGGTTGGTGATCCTGACTGCGGTTGCGGCTAAGGCGCAAGTGGGACCCGCGGGCCCCCGGCGCGGCCTTCGGCCAATGGTTCAGGGCGGACCTCCGATGTTCGACTTTATGGGCGGTAAAACGGTGACGGGTGCTCCTTATTCAGCGGAGGCTACTTTTGAGCACTCGCAGACTCTGTCCAATGGAAACCTGATCGACCAGAAGAACTTGGCAACGATCTACCGCGACGGCCAGGGGCGCACGCGCTTGGAAGAAACGCGGCCCGCTGGCTCCAAAAATTCGAGGCAGATCGTCCGCATCACCGACCCGGTTGTAGGCGTCGCTTACGTCCTCAATCCAACGAAGAAAACCGCCCAGAAGTTCACCTTGCCTCCATCCAGACCCGGGCGCATCGGGCAGGCACCTCGTGCCGGCACAAATCCGAATGTGAACGATCAATCTCTTGGTTCAAAAAACCTCGAGGGTTTGCTTGTGGAGGGCACTCAAATCACGCGCACAATCCCTGCAGGTCAAATGGGCAATTCAGCGCCTATTCAGATCAGCACAACGCGCTGGTACTCTCCCGACTTGAGCCTGAGCGTCCGCACGGAAACGACGGATCCGCTGCGCGGCAATACGGTTACCTCCCTCACAAACATCAGCCGGAGCGAACCAGCTAGCACACTTTTCCAGGTTCCATCCGACTATACGATAGTCAGCGCAGGTGCTAAGGGCAGACCGCGTTTCGCGCCGCCCGTGCCGCCGCAGCAATAACTCTGGCTTGAGGGAGATGTGGAGAGCTCATCACATCTCCCTCTCTGTTGCCTGGGATGGACCGCCTCGCATTTACCCTTTGTTATGCTTAAAATACTCCACTTGGCGTAAAGGCCTTTCTGCCTCGGGTCTGGTTTTGTAAGATCCGCCCAAGTTTTTACCCTTCTCTGACAATACCTTGTAACCGCCGCTGGTTTTCCTGATCATCTCCGGCCTCCCGCGATGCCGTTGTAGGAACTTCCTTACAGAGTTCCCCTTTATGAGATGCGCAAACTATTTACATCCGACGCTCGTTCTGCCAAGGTTGAAGAAGGCGGTGGTAGTCGAAATTCGGGAGGGAAAGAGGAATGAGCAAGGTGCGGCTTCTTGTGGGTACGCGCAAGGGCGCGTTCATCCTGTCATCGGACGGGAAGCGCGAAAAATGGGATATCAGTGGCCCCCACTTCGCTGGATGGGAGATGTATCACCTCAAAGGATCGCCCGCTGATCCGGATCGGCTCTATGCCTCGCAGTCGAGCGGCTGGTTCGGTCAATTGATTCAACGGTCCAGCGATGGAGGCAAGACCTGGGAGCCGGTAGGTAACAAATTCGTCTACGACGGTGTCCCCGGGACGCACCAGTGGTACGACGGAACGCCCCATCCTTGGGAGTTCAAGCGGGTCTGGCACCTTGAGCCTTCGCCGGCCGATCCCGATACGATTTATGCGGGAGTTGAGGATGCTGCCCTGTTCCGCTCTACGGACGGCGGACAGACATGGCAGGAACTCGACGGATTGCGAAGCCACGGCACCGGACCGCGCTGGCAGCCAGGCGCAGGCGGCCTCTGCCTGCATACGATTCTTATCGATCCTAGCAATCATCAGCGGATGTTCATTGCCATCTCAGCTGCAGGCGCCTTCCGTACCGACGACGCAGGCAAGACCTGGCGGCCGATAAACCGCGGATTGAAATCGCAACACATTCCCGACCCGACTGCCGAAGTCGGTCATTGTGTACACCGCATCAGCATGCACAGGTCAAGCCCTGGAGTGTTATTCATGCAAAAACATTGGGACGTCATGCGCAGCGATGATGCTGGTGATTCGTGGCGAGAGGTTAGCGGGAACTTGCCGACCGATTTTGGGTTTCCAATCGATGTTCACGCACACGAGCCCGAGACCATCTACGTCGTGCCCATCAAAAGCGACTCGGAGCACTTTCCACCCGATGGAAAATTACGCGTGTATCGCAGCCGCACAGGCGGAAATGAATGGGAGGCGCTTACGAAGGGTTTGCCGCAGAGCAACTGCTACGTAAACGTGTTGCGCGACGCCATGGCCGTCGACTCCCTCGACAAATGCGGCATATATTTCGGCACAACCGGCGGACAGGTATACGCGTCGGCTGACGCCGGCGATAATTGGGCGGCCGTCGCGCACGATCTGCCAGCCGTGCTTTCCGTTGAGGTTCAGACGCTTCCATGATCCGAGTAGTGCTCCCGGCGCATCTACGCACTCTGGCGCGCGTCGGGGGTGACGTAGAGCTTGAGGTCGAGGGTAACGTTACGCAACGTTCGGTCCTCGACGCGCTCGAGGCCCGCTTTCCCATGCTTCGCGGTACGATCCGTGATCACATCACCCAGGAGCGCCGGCCCTTTCTGCGATTCTTTGCCTGCTCAGAGGATCTATCTCATGAACCGCCGGATACACCTCTGCCGGATGCTGTCGCATCTGGTGCCGAGCCATTTTTTATCATTGGGGCTATCGCCGGCGGCTAGAGCGGCAAGAGATGGAGCTTCCCTTCTTCTAAGACCTGCAAGAGTTGGATTTCGCCCCAGATTGTTATAGTGTACCGGCCAGCGAGCGGGACAACCGAAAAACAAGCCGCACAAGGAGTGAATCCGATGCAAGCAAAGTTGAGCGTGGCTCTAGTTGCCGTTGCCCTTCTGGCTTTCTCGGTTCCCACATTTGCTCACCACGGCGGCGCCGCATATGACATGGGCAATCCGCTGACGGTGAAAGGCACGGTTACGGAGTTTCAATTTATCAATCCCCATTCACTGGTTTTTTTCGACGTTAATAACGATAAAGGCGAAATCGAACACTGGCAGGGCGAACTCACCGCCCCCAACAAGCTAGCGCGTGCGGGATGGACCAAGCACAGCCTGAATCCGGGTGACAAGGTTACGATAACCGGTGCGGCGGGGAAGAATAACGCGCATGCGCTGACGATCCGCAAGCTCGTAGGGCCTGATGGTCAGTCCATGCAGCTTTCCGAAGACTGAATCACGATCTATATGATAAGCGGGAGACAACCCGGCGGTGCAGGGGAGCAAATGCGAAGAGGATTGCTGCGTGCGATATGGATTGTGTCGGCTCTGCTTTTGATTCCCTGCGCTGGCTATGCCCAGTATGGCGGGGGCACGGCTTTGCCAGGGCAGCGCAATAACCCCCAGGCTGCAAAGCCCGCTACTCCGCCAGCGCCGGCGCCCGCTCACGATTTGAGCGGCGTGTGGATGATGCGCAACCCGCCGGGGTCCAATCGCGGGTTTACAAATTACACCTATACCGATCCCAAGACAGATCCACCGTCGCTGACGCCTTGGGGTGAGGAAAAACTAAAAGAGGCCAAGGACTCAAACGGCGGAGCGTACACACTGGATCAGACAAATGATCCCGTGCTGACCCGGTGTTATCCTCCTGGTACGCCGCGAGTTTACTTCCATCCCTACCCGTTCCAGTTTACACAGAGTGCCAAGTACATGGTCATGATCTTCGAGTATGACCATACCCTCCGCCGCATTTACACGGATGGCCGGAAGTTGCCTGAAGACCCGGATCCAACGTGGATGGGATTCTCCGTCGGTCATTGGGAGGCACCCACAACGTTCGTGGTCGATACGGTGGGCTTCAATGAAAAAACGTGGCTTGATCGGTTGGGACACGCGCATAGCGACCAACTGCATGTGACCGAGCGCTTCCGCCGTATCGATCACGATCACCTCGAGCTCGACATCACCATGACCGATCCGAAGGCTCTAGCAAAACCCTGGACGACAACTTTCTACTATCAGAACCGGCCGGAATGGGAGCTCGGGGAAATCTCCTGCTCGGGGGATTACCTGGACTGGAGCAAGTTCGAAAGCTTCAGTTTCAAAAAAGATGACGCGCCCAAAGGCACTGCATCCAAATAGGTAGAGGCCCTGCGTCTTAGGCAGCGTTAGTTCTCGGCGCCCGGCCGCTTGCCTTCCACGTACTGACCAACGATGAATATCCGGCCGTCGGGCAGCTTGAGTGTCTCGGCGGCAGCTCTAAACTGGGTGCCGCTCTTGGCTGGACACGCCCTCGTACTGATTGTTTTACCCATGTTGTCCAGGAAATCTTGTCTGTCGATCCCGCCCCTCTTCATCGCCACGACCGAAAGAGTCTCGAAGCGCCACGACGACACATTGCCATCGGCATTCTTCACATCCATGTGGAAATAGGCGTGCGGGTTCTGCCAATCGATTCCGGTCAGGGTTCCCGTCATGTCCGTGCACTTCGATCCATCGAACTCAACGGCGAAGCCGTGATGGGCATACGCGTCGGCCCTTACCAGGAACAGGGCAAAAACTGCTGCCAGAACGCTTGCAACCTTGCGTTGCATCGGGATGTCACCTCGGGTGATCGATTTTGCAGGTGCGTCGGATTTGGCGGCAGACGATCGCACGCCTCCTCGTTACATGCTCTCTAATACGCCAGCCACCCTCTGGAGTCAAGGTCAGCTTGACCGTCAGTCGGGAGCTTGATCAGTTCGCCTTCCTTCGAATTCCATGCGGTCCGCTCGCGCAGAGTGGAGCCGAGTAGCAATTTGTGAGAAATGCGAAGTCTTGCGCGAGATCAACGTTTCGCAAATGCACTTCACACTACTTCTCTAGGAACGGTGGGGAGCAAAATCGCCCTTCGGCTAAGGGTTTTGGCTCGCCGTCGGCACCGGTCTGTCGAATTTGGCTGCGTCAATCGTGACGTTCGGTTGTATCGACGTCAATTTCGTAGTTGAGCGGCGATCCGTCCGGGTCACAACCAGTGAGATGGAAGTTCGTTGCCCTGATTCGCCACTGACTTTTCCGTTCCCGCCCGGTCCCGCTTGACACGAAGAAACTCCTCCGGCATCCTTGGCTCACACCGGGCATATTTCTCATCTGAAATGGGGCTTCTATGGAAGAGATGAGACTCTTTTTCGGTGCTTAAGCGCCGACGTATGCTGAGGAGAAATCGGAAATGAAGCCACGGTTTGGCAAATGCCTTGGGAGAGCAGGTGGGGCCCTCCTCGTGTCTCTGTCTATGGTTGTCGCGCCAGCGCTTGCCCAGAAAGCAACAAACGTTCCTCAGCGGATCCATCCCGAGCCGCCGGGCGGAGCGTCGCCGCGCGCGGCGGATGGGCATCCTGATCTGTCTGGCGTCTGGTTCCCCAATGGTGCGGGCATGGATTTGGAGTCTGTGGCTCCGGACGACACGTTTACCGGCGCCCCCACCGCGGACCCAGAGGCGAGAAGGCAATTCGATCCCAAAGCAACGCCTGAAGAGAGGCCTCCTTTTCAACCGTGGGCGGCGGAAAAAATCAAGGCGATGACTCCCGCGGAGCGTGAGTTAGGAAAGTCGTCCGTGAGGTGCATGCCGCGCGGTGTTCCCGGCATGTTCATGGCGAACCCCTATCCAATACAGCTGGTTCAAACCCCGACGGAGCTGGTACAGCTGATGGAGTTAAACAACAACTTTCGCGTGATCCATACCGATGGACGCCCGCATTCTAAAGATCCTGAACCCGGGTTTTATGGTGACGAAACCGCCCACTGGGAAAAAGATACGCTGGTCATCGACTCCATCGCTCTTGATGAAAACACCTGGAATGACCTCAATGCGTGGTTTCATAGCGATCAGGAGCATGTGATCGAGCGCCTTAGCCGCCCCTCGATGAACTACCTCATCTACCAGGTCACCATCGAGGACCCCAAGGTTCTTACGAAATCCTGGACCTCCGCGCCGCGTCGTTGGACGCTCGGCCACGAGGATTTGCAGGAATACTTCTGCACCAATAACGAGGAAACGAAGGAATATCAATTGTTGAATGAACAGGAAAAAGCATCAAAGGGAAAGAATTAGGCTCAATCGGTGCGTCAGATCTTGTTGCCTCGATAAGCCTATTCCTCGAAGTTCACGCGCTCGCCACTTGGACTTCTTGGCGCTCCATTGAGAATGCCTCTTTGAGAATCGTGCTTTCGCAGCAATCGGCTGGCGCACTCGTCATTACCCTCCTCCCGCACAGCCGCTCGCAGGAGTAGCAGCAATGCCGGAAGTGCCTTAGAATCGATCTCGCACTTCATGTCGGGGCGTAGCGCAGCCTGGTAGCGCGCCTGCCTTGGGCGCAGGAGGCCTCCGGTTCAAATCCGGACGCCCCGACCAAATCTCCAAACAGAATCATTGACTTAGCGTGCTGCCCGTTTCGGCGTCTGCTGCATTGTGGTGCAAGTTGGGAACAGTTGGGAACAAAACCTCGCCCAATCTTGAGACCGCATCGCGTTCAGAAGCTGAAACAGGGTGTGTGTAAACGTCCATTGTTGTTGCCGCGCTGGAGTGCCCCAGCAAGGTTTGCTGAACCCTTATTGGAGTTCCCAGATCGTGGAGGAGAGTGCTGTACGTATGGCGGAGCGTGTGCCAATCAATCCGGCGCAGCCCTGCCCGCCGACATGCAGAAGCCAGACGCTTCTTCCGCAAGTTGTCGGCTGATAGCGGTTCGTTGTCACCTTTGGAGAACACTAGCGCATTCGCCGAAGTGTCCATACACCGCGAGCGGTGGGTATCAAGAGCCTGGACAACAACGGGTGCGAGCGGTGTCCCCCTGCGGCTGGCCTTACTTTTCGGAGTACCGAAGACCCCTTTGTAACAGATTTCCTCGACCTCTAAAGTGCATTGGTCGAGGTGAACTCTGCCCCAGCGAAGTCCAAGTATTTCTCCGATTCGTAGACCGGCCAGTGTTGCAACGATTGTGATGGTTCGTTCCGGTTCATTCATTTTAGAGAGGAGCGTTCGAACATCCTCAATCGAAAGAGCCCTGTGTGGACGTTTGAGTGTTCGTTGTGGCATCTCCACGCCCAGGACAGGATTATCTGCCAGGTACCGCCAGTCTTTGGCGGTGCCGAGCACTTTGCTGAGCAGATGTCGCATGTGGCTAGCTGTCTCCCACGCGTATCCTTGCTTCAGCTTTTCGAGAACAAACCGCTGAACCTCCGGTGTAGATATATCCGCTATGCACTCCTCGCCAAAACGAGGCAACAAGTGTTTGTCGAGCAGGAGAGTATAGATTTCCCGCGTGGCAAACTTCAATGTTGGAAGGACGAGAGGTCTAAACTCGTCTTCCACGAACCGCCGGAAGCTAATGTTGGACCGAGGTACCGCCCGGCCTCTATTCACCGGGCGAAGTCGGTCTTCCAATAGATTCTGAGCTTGGCGCTTTGAAAGTTCGCTCACCGTTCCTAAGACCTCAGAACGGAGAATCGTGCTCATGCTGCCTCTTGAAGTCAGCACTCGCTCTCTCCAGCGTGCAACCCAGACCTTTGGGCGTTTACCGCGAACAAACAAACATCCAATCTGATGCCTGCGACGAGCCATATTGACCTTTCCGTTGGCCCGTCCAGTCTTTCGCGCATCGCCATCCATTTTAACTTCACAGTCAAGCGTTTGTAAGCTCGACATGGCGATTCTCCTCTAACCAAACCTTGATATCCCCTAGCCGAAAGCGCCAGTATTTTCCTATCCTGAAACCTGGAATGCGGTCTGCAGATCGTCGCCTTGTGCGTTCGTAGACCCACGAAGTTTGCACTCTCAAGATTTCGGCTACGTCTTGGACTGTTAGTAGATCGTCATCGGATGCGTGCATATGAATCGTCTCCACTGCAAGAAGCTTTGGGCAACGTGGGCTGCATTACGAAAGTCCACGGAGTTTTTTTCTCGGTCGCGACTCCAATGTCGTTGTGCAATCAGTAGTTCCTCGCGGTTTCTCCCAATTGTCCCTGCCCACTTCCGGACGT
>Ga0206953_1154_pt1 | contig 11677 bp, 9 predicted proteins | sample Alteio_BWOrgHeat_36_FD_152977 | JGI IMG/M metagenome (GOLD analysis project Ga0206953, IMG submission 152977) | Enriched cells from forest soil in Barre Woods Harvard Forest LTER site, Petersham, Massachusetts, United States -... | ecosystem: Environmental > Terrestrial > Soil > Temperate forest > O...
TTCTTTTTATGCGTCTCAAAATGTACTTGTCGCAAGTCAATGTAACAGTTGGCTTTATGCTGATTTTTGTATCCCTTCTTGGCCTGACGAGAAGCGGCTCGATCGGTCAGGAAGTTTTTTCAATTCTTCAGGAGATAATTACAACAGCGGGCGCTGATCTGGTCTTTATCGGCGGTTTGTTGGTCGGAACAATTGTCTTTTTTGATACTTCAATTGATGAAATTCTTGAAATGTTCACCAATATCGGCGAGACATTCAACAGACTGATCCCACGCAAATTATTTTCCTCAGACAAACAAGAAAAATCAACACTTGATAAGAATAAACCACTCACTATCAAAGGCGGACAAAAACAAGAAGACACAATTCCTCCTCTCAAAGAAAATCTACCGCCTCAAATTAATAAAAAAGAGCCAGAAATTCTACCAGACAAACTTGTCAGTAATTTATTATCAGGCACAACAACAGGTGTATGGGAATATCCTTCTCCATCTCTTTTGTCAGAAGCTCCGGGAATGAAAGCAGATCGCGGAGATGTCAATAAAATAGCATCAACAATTGAAAAGACACTGCAAAGTTTTGGTGTGGACACACGGGTGGCAGAAGCAAATCTTGGCCCTGCAGTCACACAATACGCACTTGAAATCGCACAAGGGACAAAAGTTTCAAAGATTACTTCACTTGCCAATGATTTGGCACTTGCAACAGAGGCACCCACAGGACAGATCCGTATCGAAGCACCGATTCCAGGACGCAACTTGGTAGGCCTTGAAATTCCCAACCGTTCTTTGGAAGTGGTCAATCTGCGAACAATGCTTACCTCAACTGTTATGCAAAAAGCAAAATCGAAATTATCTGTTGCACTTGGTCTTGATGTATCAGGAAATCCACTTGCTATTGATATTGCAAAAATGCCGCATATGCTTGTCGCAGGTACTACCGGTTCGGGTAAATCTGTGCTTATTAATGCGTTTATTTCCTCTCTTCTTTTCCGAGCATCTCCTCAAGAAGTGCGTCTTATTTTAATAGATCCAAAACGCGTTGAATTCACTGTCTATAACGGCATTCCGCATCTGTTGACACCTGTTATTGTCGAGCCGCAAAAAATCCTCTCTGCTCTCAAGTGGGCAATGGCTGAAATGGATAAGAGATACAAGCTTTTTGCCGAAAGGGGAGTGCGGAATATTGATTCATACAATGAGCTTTCGGGATTCCAGGCTCTCCCCTATATCGTTATCTTTATTGATGAGCTTGCTGATCTTATGATGTTTGCGCCTGTTGAAGTTGAAGATGCGATTGCTCGCCTTGCGCAGATGGCACGCGCAACCGGTATTCATTTGGTAATTGCCACACAGAGACCGTCTGTTAACGTCATCACTGGTCTTATCAAAGCAAATATCCCCTGTCGTATTGCCTTTAATGTCTCCTCCATGGTTGACTCACGTGTTATTCTTGATAGTGCCGGTGCGGAAAAATTGCTTGGAAGAGGAGATATGTTATATATTCCCCCTGACCAGGCAAAGCCGACGCGTATCCAAGGATCTTTTGTCTCCGAGAAAGAAATTAAAAAACTCGTTGATTTTCTGAAGTCAAGGAACTATCCTGTTGAATACACCGAAGAAGTGATCAACCAACCGCTCCCTTTGAAAAAAAGTGGTACAATCGGATCGGGTGATGGGAAAGATGGCGAGATTGAAGAAGCAATCCGTGTGGTTTGCCAATTCAATACAGCCTCGGCATCATTCTTACAGCGAAAGATGTCAATAGGCTATGCCAAAGCTGCCCGCATTCTCGATCAACTGGAAGAAATGGGCATTGTCGGTCCTGCAGAAGGCGCAAAACCACGAGATGTTTTGATACGAAATGCCGAAGAATTTCTCGCAAATCAACAAAGCGAATAATATTTTCAGAATACTCGGAAAACTCGGAATATCAGAAAATCAGATTATCTGAAGCTCTGGATTTCAAACTTTCTGGCCTCTGAGTACTCTGAATTTTCTGAATTATGGTACGACTTGGTCACCTGTTACATCAAAAACGCTTACAGCGCAAACAAACACTGGAAGAAATTGCCAAAGAGATAAAAATAAAAGCGACATTTCTTGCAGCAATCGAACGGGGCGACTATAATAAACTTCCCTCTCCTGCATATGCGCAGGGTTTTGTGAGAAATTATGCTTCGTATTTGGGGCTTTCCAAAGCCGAGACGACAATGCTTTTTAAACGCGAATTTGATGAGAAAAGAGCCATGAAAGTACTCCCTGATTCGATGGTCAAAACGAAAGAATTTCCTATCCAACGGCTTCGTATCCAACAGTCACTTATCCTCTTTATCATTTTTGTCCTCATTATTTTTTCGTATCTCTTTTTTCAATACCGGGCAGCATTCCTCCCTCCTTCACTAACTATAACCTCGCCTCAAGCCGGTAATAGAACATCACAAGACGTAACGGTCACTGGCAAAGCTGACAGCAATGCAACAGTAACCGTTAATGGAGAACCGGCAACTGTCACAAGTTCGGGAGATTTCCAAAAAGATGTCACCCTTTTCCCCGGAAGCGCCATTGTCTCAGTCAAAGCAACAAACCGTTTTGGCAAATCAACTATTGTTCAACGAACAATTGACGTACAGTAGTTCTTGCCAAACGTTTACTTGACAGCAGGGCTTTGGGTGAGGTAATGTATAGTATATGATAGATCCTGTCCAACTGGTCTTACTTATTGTTATCCTTGTTCTTACTATTCTTTTGGTAATATTAGGAGTGCAAGTTTTCTTCATCTTAAAGGAATTACGGCAAACAATTACAAAAACTAACAAAGTCCTCGATAGTGCAGAATCAATTACCGAAAATATTGAAGCTCCCTTGTCCGCTCTTTCATCTCTTGTATTTGGTGCCAAAGCATCATCACTGATAACAGTTGCAAAATTTGTCCGTAGTCTGTTGGGAAAACATCACGAGGATGATGATAGACGCCATAAAGATTAATACCGGGAAGGTAATGAATTAATGACAAATAAAATGAAAAACAAAAAATAAAACAAACTATTGCCACTGATTCATGCCTCGCCCAGACAAGAATTATGGAACGAAATAACAACAATCAACAACATCATAGTGGAAGCGGCTTTCTTTTGGGAGTTATCGTAGGTGTTATTCTGACACTTCTTTTTACGACCAAACGCGGACGCGCAATTCTTAAAGAGATAATGGAAAAAGGTATCCAGAAATTTGAAGACCTGGAAGGATTGATGCGCGAGGTTGAAGAGGACGAAATAATTGATGAAGAATTTGAAGAAGAAAATGATTATGTCCCACCGCAACAAATAACTGCACCAGAACCGCCAAAACAAGAAATTGTTAAAAAGCCGGAACCGGCACCAGCACCACCAAAAGTGAAAAAGGAACCGGAGCCGGAAGAAGAACCTGTAGAGGAAGAACCCGAAGAGGTAGTTGAACCTCCAAAAGAGGAACTTATGCCGCCACCTCCACCACCAAAAGAAGAAAAGCCAAAAACAACTCCAGTCAAGCGACTATTCCGAGGCCTCCGCAAGAAAACATAAAACGAAAACTTACGCTAACGTAGATCTCCTTTGAGGATTAGCAAACTATTTAGAGGCCGTATTTTTGGATATCCGCTTTTTGTTGATCGTATGTTACTTCATAATGATTGTGGCCAGTTTTATCCGATACGTAAAAGAAATAATTTGTCTGTGGTGGATTAAGAACGGCTGCCAATGATTCTACTCCTGGGTTTGAGATGGGAGTCGGCGGCAATCCGGTATTAGTATACGTATTATAAGGAGATGTTGGTGCGATATTGCCACCGCTGTCCGTTAATGTTGGCCACCAGTTGGCAGGACTGCCGATAGCATACTGAACTGTCGCATCCACCTGAAGAGGCATTCCTGCATTTAATCGATTCATAATAACGGATGCAATCAGTGGCCTGTCCTCAGGATATTTTGCTTCCCGCTCAACAATCGATGCAATAGTAACAACTTGTGCTTTTGTCAATTTTGTATTTTTCCCTACCGAAATTTGTGCGTATTTTTGGATAAAATTATCTTCCATTGTTGAAATAATTGTGTTGATATCGGATCCTTTATCAAATGAATACGTGTCAGGAAATAAATAGCCTTCATTGGCGACCAATTGCTGCTCCCACGAAGATTGATAATTTGAGAAATGTGTTTTAAGGATCTCGGCAACTTCTTCGGAGCGCTTTCCTTCAGGGACTGTAATCCGTATATCATTTGTAGCAACCTGCAGGACATCCGCGATTTTCCCTGCCGACATTGACGGCGATAACTGGAATTCTCCTGCTTGTATCTTCCCGCCAATTCCTTTTTGCTTGACTAATAAATAGAAAATAATCGGATCTTTTATTAATCCGTATGCCTTTAAGTTATTGGCAATTTCGCGGACATCTTCACCTTGTGATACTTCAAAAGTTTGAGTCTTTTGCTCCGTTGCATTTGCTGGCATCGTCCCGTTTATCCACCATGCACCCAAACCTCCGATGATAAGAACGAGTATAACAATAAGAAAAAAGAATTTCTTCATAGGTCGGTTTGTATGTGTTTTAGCTCGACTTGAGTATGATTTAGCATCTCTTAGTGATATTGGATAAATAGGCGCACTACTCATATGACAGTATCGGAAAGTTGCGTACCGAATCTTTTGCCTCTTCCAGATTTCGTGCCGATTCACTGAAGAATGTCATCGTTACATCGCCTTTTTCAACCTTTTCCCCTGCTTTTTTATAGAGATATATGCCGCTTTTTTTCTGCGCCGGTGCACCCAAGATTTTTGCAATTACCGATACATTTTTACAATCAATTTCCTTAACAGTTCCTGATCCTTCGGCAACTACATCATAAGAATATTTTCCCGGCTTCAGATCATCACTTATTATAGCAGGATTTCCGCCTTGTACTTTAATAATTTCACGCATTTTTTTCAATGCATGGCCACTGGAAAGAATATATTTTGCCCACTTTGTACCGTTACCAAATTCTTTTTTTACCTGTTCTTGTAACTTCTTTGGTGAATCTTTCAGACACAAATCAAGAAGCATCCCTGCAAGAATCAATCCTTTTTCTTCCAAATCAAGCGGCCGGTCAGGTAACTGTTCTAGAACTTTCATCGCTTCTTTTGTCTCCAAAAGTGGTCCGACACCTCGTCCTGCCGGCTGATTTGTATTATGGAGATATACCTGTAACTGTACGTTAAATTTTTTCGCTAGATACTCGAACTTTTTTTTGAGGACTTCTCCGTCCGCCTTTTTGGGAACCTTTACATGATTGCCATACGGTAAATCAATAACAATATGATTTGATCCAAAGGCAATTTTTTTGGCCATGATCGAGACAAGTATCTTATCAAAACTCTCAAACATCAACGGCTCTTCAACTTTTATCAAATCATCATCTGCCGGAGCAATATCCACACTGCCGCCCCACACAATACAGGCATTTGTCTTTTCAACAATCTTATATATTTGTTCTTTTGTGAATGTCACCGGAGCAAGGACCTCCATATCATCTCCGGTCCCACCCGGAGTTGTGATTGCACGTGATGAGCTTTTGGGAATGAGAAACCCCGCTGATGCAACAATTGGGATCACAAGAAGTGTCGTTCTTGTTCCCGGCACACCACCTATTGAATGTTTGTCTGCAACAATGCCTTTGAAATGGAGCTTATCTCCTGTTTCAATCATCGCTTTTGTCAGATAGTATACTTCTTCGTTGGTAAATCCTTTGGAATAGCCTGACGCTGCAAAATATGTGGTCAAAATCGGAGAAAGTTTTTCGTGGCTGATTGCATCCATGACAGCAAAAATTTCGTCATAATTGAGTCTTTTCCCTATGAGTTTTTTTCGAATTGCCTGCAAGGCAAGTGTTTCTTGCGTCATCAGCCTCCCTTTATCATCTCTACTGCCATTCTAAAAAACCCTCTAAATAAGGACAAGAAGAAATAGAGAATGCTGTAGGTGACGCGATAAAGAAACGGCCAAATTTTTTTAAAGAATACAATAACTGGCGATTCTGGTTGTATGTTGTCTTCCATATAATAATTGTAACCACTTTTCTTATGACGTTGCAAGTTTTGCTTTTATCCACAAGCGTTTCCACGTTGTTCCAGGTGGAGTACAGGTGATAATACTGACATAACTTCCATCTGTATCCTGCGCCAAAAATGCTGTACTGTCTGCAGGAACAATCGTCATAGTAACCACTTTATATACATATACTTTACTGCCGATTGTGACATTAATACTGTCGCCTATCTTGGTATCAAGTGCTGTTGCAAAAATTGCATGCGGATTGTGCGGATCAAACCACTGTGGCAATGTTGAATGTCCAAAAACAGCCGCGTTGCCAATATTTGGAGGAAGTGCTGTTCCCGGAAAATGAACAAGATGAAGATTGACATTATTGTCTGTTGTTGAAACATATGCATCTTCAATGCCAAGACTGGGGATTGAAAGATAATAATTGGAGAGTTGTTCGGTTACGCCGACTTCTTTATATTGATCAGCATTTGTGGATGGAAGCCAGCTTGTATCGTTGGGGTCAGCAAGATGAGTTAACTGATTTGCCGTATTTTGCAGAAGACTGGCAAGAGAATCCTGTGTGATGATCGTAGCCTGAGGGATTGGTGAAGCAAATGACTGGTTTGCAAAAGCGGGCTGAATATAAATTTCATAGGAAGCCAGCGGGAAAAAGGTATAGGCTGCCAGCCCAAGACCTGCTAATGCAATAAAGAGTCCAACAAGCCGCAAAACTAATCTCGAATTGATAGATCTTCCTTTTTTATATACCAGTCTGTGCATATTATTGCGTGATCGAAACGGAAATATGATGAGGCAGCGTTGGGAATAACAAAGGCAACAGCGGAATCGGAGGTGAAAATGAAATATCCACGCTTTGTACTTGTGGTAAGGCCGTCAGAGAATTCTTTGCATCGCCAAGCGATTTCTTTTGGATGTTGCTGATGACATCTTGCTTATCAATATTTGGAAGAAGGCCAGCCTGGATGGCAACAGTTGCTGTTGCTGCTTGACTTGTTCTCTGCGATGCATCGTTCACTGTCTCTTTGACGCTTTTATTTGCGACCGTTGGGTCCTGCGGATATTTTTGTTTGACGATACTTTTTGCATAGTCGTCCAGATCGCTGTTAGCATAAGCTATACCTGCATATACAACACTTGCCGTCAGACTCACCTGCGATGCTTGGTCGCCGACCTGATGATCAAACTTTTGATTTTCAAGAGTAGGACTACTGATAAGAGGAAGCAATGTCTCATCCGAGGATATTTCCGAAGCTAATTTTTGTTTTGCTGAACTCTGAACACTGCCCGGCAGTTGCGAGCGGAGTTTTGCGATATCATTTGAGGAGACCACCGTCACTGTTTTGCTTGTTCCTCCTGAAAACGCATTGTCGTTCTTTGCTGCCACGTTATTGCCGCTACCGATGTTGAATTCAGTTCCTGAAGGCTCGTTGCCATCAGTCCCCATGTCTTTTGCTGTAACTGTTGTATCAGTTGTCCCTGGTTTGGTCCCTGAGAAAATATCACCCGATGCAGATGCAACAGTGATGCTGTTATCCAAAGTGAACACTTGACCATTACTTGCTGTCAATTGTGTGCCGCTGCTGATTGAAACGGAACTGCTGGTGTTGTTAAAAACTGTCACCGTTCCTTTTGCCTTATCACCAACGTCTTTTTTCCCTGTTGCAGGCGTTGAAACTTGCCCGGCAATTGAAGTCGAGATACTTTTTGCAGCAACTAAATTGTTACCGAAATCATTCGGCTCTGCAATTGAGAAGGTAACGGTCTCATCCTGACTTACCATATTTGGTTTCATGGTGAGCGTCACATTCGCCTGCATTTTGTAATAATAAAACAGAATTACACCGACAATGACGATAATAACAATAGCAACAGGAATGATAATTTTATACGGCGTATTCTTACCGCTCAATTTTGAGAACAAACCGGAAATGGCTGGCATTTTGATATTTTTAGGAATCTTAAGTGCTGAGAGAGCCGCCAAAAACGGAAGCTTTTTCTCACCAGCGGATCTTCTTTGACGGGAGTCATACTCTCTTTCTTCATCTTCTGCCAGTGCTTCATCATGCACCTTATGATGAATCTGTGGTTCAAATGCTTCTTCGTGAGTCTCTGTTTCAGGTTCCAAAGACTTTCTCTCTGGGATATCTCTGTCAAGAACAAAACCAAAATCGCTTTCCGCCGCAGAATCTGCTTCTTCAGCTTCTGCTGACTTTCCAAGGTCAATAGGAGGTTCTTCTGTCGGTTCCGAAAGACTTTCGGATGCAAACTGGTCTTCATCGGCTGCCTCCGCAAGCTCTTCTTTGATTACTCGCGCCGGGATTTCGGGGAGAACGTAGTGTTTGCCTTCAACAACGGTGAATCCCATTTGGGACGCCGCTCCGTACATCACAGAACGCATATCAAAACCGCTGGGAATTACTGTTACTTGCGGGACATGCATAAAAGGCAAATTTTTACTCCAATGATGTGTGATAAAAGCCTGCGATGTGTGCTCGCTTGGCTTGCTTTGAAAAATAACAATTCGTGCTGGAAGAACAGGGACAGTGAAATGACCAAGCAGCTTATCAACAGTTGCAGGTGTTGAGCCAAGATGCGGGCCGCTGAACGATTCAATCACCTTGCCGCCACGAAGAAGACTTACTGTTACTTCTTTCTTGCTAATTTCGGCAAAAACAGCTGACACCGGTGCTCCTTCTTCATCCTGCATCAAATGTAATATCGCCTCCGTTGTCACCATAAAACCAATGGGTGTGAGATCAAGAGCATCGCAGACTTTCTTCAATTTCTCAAGATTTTCTTTAGTGATCTTTTTTGTTTCTTCATCAACCCACCTTTCTTGAACGCCAAAAATCGTCTGGTGCGTCTGGATATCAGGAGGCAATACTTCTTCAGCACGGCTAATGGATTTATCCACTGCGCTGATCAGGTCATCCAAAGAAAGCTCATCAAGAGGCGCATGAAGTATTGCTTCATGCGAGTTAACTTTTTTGAGATTCCCATTTTCTACTCGGAGAATCACAGCACCGGTCTTCTCATCGGTGAGAATAAGCGCGAGATAATATTCGGATTCCTCTTTTTTGGATTGTAAAAATGGAATAGGCAGCTTCATAATAGTAATTTTAAAACTCGGATTTATCCGACGACAGCATAGACTCTTCGCATTTTATTGCCAAGATTCTCCTGCTTTATTATCTTAAACGATTTTATTTCTCCTGTAAACGGAACGTGTGGTCCTCCGCAAAATTCGATCGAATATGCCTTTTCGGGATGCTTGGAATCGCCATCGATGAAATAAATTTTTGATGTGTCGGCATAGGTATCTTCAAACAACCCAATGGCTCCCATTTTCTTGGCCTCATCTGTTGAGATCATCTCAAAATGGACAGGAAGATTTTCTTTAATTTTCCCGTTAACGACTTTTTCCAATTTTGAGACTTCCTCATCAGTTAATTTCCTATCAAAATTGAAATCAAACCGCAAGCGCTCTGTTGTGATGTTGGAGCCTGATTGATGCAATTGCTTCCCAAACATATCTCGCAGCGCCTGATGCAATAAATGCGTTGCCGTGTGTCCCATGACGGTGCGCTCATGATGATCTGCCAACCCCCCTCGGAATTTTTGTTCAGCGCCTTTTTTGGAAAGTGCTTGGTGTGCTTCCATTTTCTCGGCAAATTTTTGACGATCAAACACATATCCCAAACTTTCAATCTGCGTTGGAGATAATCCATGAGAAGAGTACAAATAGAACACATCATCCGGCGAAATTTCCGTAACACCCATTAATTCATCACCTGCCGGTTCATATTTTTTCATAATGTATTGTTTTGCTTTACCAAGGGCCGAGCTGTATTTGAAAATTTCTTCAAGAATGGTGTTCTTAATTTCTTCATATTGCTCAACAAGTGTAGGATCAGTAATTTTATACTGTTCAACAACAGCTTCAACAATAGAGGAAACATCTTTTCCTGAAAGCTTTGAGAAATGATCATAACTTCTTCTGATCAGCCGACGCAGGATATATCCCTGATCTTTGTTGGATGGATGAATACCGGCGAGAATAATAAAACTTGCAGCGACCAGATGATCTGAGATGATCCGCATGCTTGTTTCATTACCTTTGTATGTTTTATCAACTTGTTTTTCAATAGCTGCAATAACAGGAGCAAGTAAATTTGTCTGGAAAACATCAGGCTGATTCTCAATAGCAATCAGTAATCGTTCAAGTCCTCCGCCAAAGTCTACATTGGGCTTAGGAAGTGGTGCAAGTGAACCATTCTCTTGCTTTTTATATGCCATAAAAACACAGTTACCAATTTCAATGTACCTTCCACAATCGCAATTCGGATGGCATTTATCATTTTTGAATTTTGAATGTTCATGTATCTTCAGATGCGCTCCAAAATCATAAAATATTTCACTACTTGGCCCCCCCGGCTCACCGGCAGGCATTTTATCAGGCGGTCCTGAACGTGACCACCAGTTTTTATCTACACCATAGTAGAAAATTTTTTCGTTTGGATTCATGCCTGCTTCTTTTAATAACTTTTCCCAAATTACTACTGCTTCTTTATCTTTCGGAATATCTTTATATCCCTCAAAGACAGTAAAATAAAGCTTTTCAACAGGTAAGTTCAAAACTTTCGTGAGATATTCAAAAATCCAAGGTATTTGTTCTTTCTTAAAGTAATCGCCAAGACTCCAATTGCCAAGCATTCTAAAAAAAGTTGTATGACGATTATCTCCGATTTCATCAATATCATTGGCGCGAAATGAATTCTGTACGTTCACCAAACGGATGCCGTATGGATGCTTCTCTCCTAATAAATACGGTACAAGCGGTTGCATACCTGAAGAAGTAAATAATGTTGTCGGATCATTCTGCGGAATAAGAGGAGAATTGGCAATACGTTTATGACCATTTTTCTCAAAAAATGAAATATATTTATCAATGATATCCGAGGCTTTCATAGTAGTTCATTATACCATATTATGTGTGCTCAGACGTTGCGGACACGTACCAAATGGCCCAAGAGTAAAGACACCGAGAGAAATAAATTCCCCCCTGTAAATGTTCAAGTGGCGGTCATTTGAGGAATGTCTCCAAGAAAGACTTCTGCGTCATGCTTTTCATTTGTTTTTTTGTTGTTCAATGTTACACCAACTGTAAGTGGTGCATTGTAAGTAAGACCTTTAATAAGAGCTGTTTCGGGATCAATAGATGGTTTGCCGATTTTGTGTTCGTGGAATTCCAGTGTCCAGTTCTTGCCTGTGAAGTCATCAACAGGTGATATCTCTTGCAGTATTTCTCCGATGCCTTTTTCTTGGAAGAGTTTGTACGATGCTTTTTGAATTGCCAATAAATCTTTGTATGTCTTTCCCCAGTTCTGGCGAGTTATGTTTGTATTCTTATTGTCTTTGGCGTCTGAAAGCTTTGGCATCGTGAGTTTTTGGTAGGCAGGATGCTCCAACATACAAAAAAGATACACCGGGCAATGCCCTTGTATCTTCATGTCAAATGAGAGCTCCCCATTTATATCATATAAGTTAATTCCTTGTCAAGGGTTTTGTGTCAGATTATAATAAAAAGGTGGAGCCTGTT
>Ga0206953_1120_pt1 | contig 11572 bp, 8 predicted proteins | sample Alteio_BWOrgHeat_36_FD_152977 | JGI IMG/M metagenome (GOLD analysis project Ga0206953, IMG submission 152977) | Enriched cells from forest soil in Barre Woods Harvard Forest LTER site, Petersham, Massachusetts, United States -... | ecosystem: Environmental > Terrestrial > Soil > Temperate forest > O...
GAAGCGGCCCAAACTCAGGCGGCGGCATGCGGTGCTTGGTTGTCGCCGTATAGGCGGACGCAATTGTGAAGAGAAGCGGTTCATCGAATGGCTTTGCCGCAAAGTCCACCCCAACTGGCAGCTTTGCCGGTGTAGGACCCACGAGCCGCGTGCCATCAGCAGAACTGGAATCCAGCACGCGATCATATACATGAGTTGTGAAACCCGCGGGTACAGTGATGGTTGGGAAGCCCTGCTGGCCGAAGATGGTCCAGCTAGCCACCCCCCGTTCATTTCCATTTACGGGAGGCTCGTCCGGTTGCTCAATCTTCAACGGAGGAATGTTTCTTGTCGGGTAGACGAGAGCGTCGACATGAAGTTCCCCCATGCATTGCAGGATGGTCTCCTGAAAAGCGAACCGCTGTAGCATTCGGTCGGCCATGTTCAGCTCCATAGCGTCACCGCCACCACCACCCCCGCCGTATGCCGGCATGTGCGTTATCGTAGCGAACTGAGGATCAGTGATCGGTTTCGACTTCGTGGCCATATCCTGACCGGTCTTGACCGCAGTATCCCCGCGCTGCCGGACATAGAGTTCACGCATGTACCTGCCCTCTCCGGTAGCGGTGGCGGTGCCAAAGCTGCGAATCGTGACGACGTCGGGAACCATCGCTGGATTCAGAGCCATATCCACAAGTGTGGAGACCTGATCGGTCGTTGGCTTTCCTTGCGCATCGACGGGAAACAGATTGGGCACTTTTTTCGTAAACAGTTCATTCAGCGCACCTGGCGCGTATTTGTTGATACAAGACTGAAACAGCGCGCCTTCCGGGCCTGGATCGACAATCGTGGCCCCCAAGCCGCGTAAGTCAGCCACGGCCTGGCCCACAATATCGATCGTCTCTTCGTCGGTCTTGGTGAAGATGCGCTTGTCCATGAACTCGCGCACCACACCAATACGCACGCCATCCAACCGCTGTCCATGAGCAAAACTCTGATACGGCTGCGCCGGAATCCGCCCAATGCTGAACGAAGTCAGCGGATCCTTGGGGTCATATCCAGCGATGACCGTCAATACTTTCGCGGCATCCTCAACCGTCCGGCAAATTGGGCCCACCCGGGTGGTAAGTCCGGCGCCGATCATTCCGTTCCTGCTGACCAGTTCCTCCGTCGGCGCGAGTCCTACGACGTTTGACGCTTCAGAAGGGATGCGGATCGACGTTCCTGTTTCCTCGCCGATTGAGCAAGTCACAAGATTCGCTGACACGGACACCGCGCTGCCCGTGCTCGAACCTCCGGGAGATCGTTCTGTGTCATAGGGATTGCAAATCACACCCCCAAATGGACTTCGCGGCTGAAAACCTCCTACGTTGGCTTTGGCCAGAATGATTGCGCCCGCGTCGCGCAGTCGCTTGATAAAGGTTGAATCCAGCGGCGGACGGTCGTTGGCATATGCAACCTCTCCGCCGCCAGATGAATGCATGTCCGCCGTGTCGTACCAATCCTTGATTGAAAAAACTACGCCTTGCAGCGGACCCACGAGCTTGCCGGTTTTCGCGAATGCCTGATCCTGTGCGGCAGCGACTTCCAATGCGTCTGGCAACGCCGGACTGTCGTCCTTAGAATCGGTCAAACTGCGCGCTTTATGATCGTCGAACCCCATCGCTCGCCTGGTTGCCGGCCGGAGGTTCAAAGTCCCGAGCGCATTCAGCTGGCCGGCGTGTGGGATAGTTGAAATGGGACCGAGCAATCCGTCCGGCATGGCAACGCAGGCTCCGTTGTACGCCTTGATGCGGGCCAGATAGAGATTCACCATATCGACCGTTGTGATCTGTTTCGAAGTAATTGCCGACTGAATATCGCTGATCGTCGCTTCCTCGATGTGAAACGACGCTTTAGGCTTCGCGCCGAACACAATGCCTTGGCTCGCGGACACCGCCACGAGGCAAGCGAGCGCAAGGGCGCCGACGCCCCTTCGGAACCTTGAGTATCTCGACTGTTCTGACCGGCTTTTGTTCCTATACGTCTTACAAGCCATATGTGCCCCCCGTGTTCCTGCTCAGTGGATTGATTTCCGTTCCTGTCTGATCTATGCGAAAGGCGCTGTAGATTCACAAAGCCAGCCGCCTCCTGATAAGCATGGGCAAACGCGTCCTTGTAAAAGGCTGCCCAGGAATCCCGGTCTCCTCCTCGTGTCGCAGCCGCTTTTCGTGCCGACAAACTTTGCTTTACGTCTCGTCAAATCGCCTTCCCGTAATTCTGATTCGCGCATTCTATTTTCTCTCCGGCCTCCGGCGTCAAAACTCGAACTTTGCGCCGAGCTGGCCCTGACGCGGAGCGTAGGCTGACCCGTTTCGCTGGCCGAATTGGGCAGAGGTTTCGAGAAGGTTATAGGTGTATTGTCCATGGTTGTAGAGGTTGAACACTTGCGCGATGCCGGTCACCTTGATACGTTCGCCGAGCCGGAAACTCTTGCTCAGCTGCATATCCAGGGACTGAAAGGTGTCGCCATAAAAACTGTCTCGTGGGATGACGCTCCCGTTGCTCCGGACGCGCGTGGAGCCGTCCCCCAGCGGATTGACGTTCGTGGTGGGCGTGTAGGAAGAGTTGGGAGACCCAAAGGCCCAGTAGGCGGAGAGCTGAAACCCTTTTGGCATCGTCCAGATCCCATTGAAACGCAGAGTGTGGCGCTGGAAGTCCGTAGACTTGGCCCAGTCAGCCCATATGTTGAACGGGTTGAACTGCGTCGCACCGTAACCGGAGCTTCCTTCTCCCGTGTCATTCTTGTGAAAGATCAGGGTATAGGTGACCCCGATCTGGAAATTGTTGTGGTAGCGGCGCTTGAACGAATTCTGCAGCGCCAGGTAGTTGGAGCGGCCGATGCTCTCGTCCAGATGGATGTTGCCGTAGGCAAGATTGGGACGACCATACGTGAGCGGATTCTTATACAACCCAGTGGCTGGGTCGTAAAACAAGTTCGGATCTACCTGGTTATCGAGGCGGTATCCGTTGTTCTGGACCAGATCCGAGTCAAAGCTCATAAACTGCCCAAACTGTTTTTGAAAACCGATCGAACTCTGCCACGAATAGGGCATCCGAAAGTTGGAAGCAATGATTATCGGAGTCTGTTGCGATAGCGGAACTTGTCCGGCAAACACTTGAGCGGCCGTGACGCCGCCCGTTGGATTCAAGATCCAATTCGGCTGACCATTGTTTAGAAAAGTCTCCGTGAGGTAGTTACCGCTGTTGGTTTCCTGATCGTCGGTCAGTTGTTCGCCGATTCCAGCGAAGTAGAGCCCGCTCCCTCCACGAATCACCAAATCGCTTCGGGGACTCCACGCCACGCCTATACGTGGAGCCACATCGTGAAGATCCCGAATGCCGTTTGTGAATCCTACATTCTGGGTTCCGAAGGGAGCGTAGCCTGAGGTGATCAGAATCGAGGTTGGCGTAACGTTCGGCGGATCCAGATCGCGCCACGCCAGATCGTAACGCAAGCCTAAGTTCAATGTGAGCTTCGGTACGATCTTCCAATTGTCGCCAATCCAAGCGGAAATCATCGGACGCGGGGCATTGAAGGTCGGACTCTTTGCGAAAGTGACCGTGAACTGTGTGGCGATCGAGTTGAGGCTGGAGAAGTCCCATTGACTCGGATCCAAAGCGACCGAGGCCGGAAACAGCGTCGTTATATTCGCCGGTAGCTTGCTGAACGAATAAGTGCCGTTCACGTTCCTAGGAAAAGTCCCGTAGTCGTGGCCGGTCCGTAACGAGGCGCCGATTTTGATTTCGTGCTTTCCTTTATGCCACGTCAAATCGTAGCGGGGCGTGAGGAAGGCCTCGTACCAGGTCTGCTTAGCGTTAGAAGCCGGCCCGAGCGACAGACCTGGAAAGCTGTAGGCCGGAGACGCCCCAACGCTGGCCGAGAGAAAAGAAGCATTCGTGAACTGCCAATGATAATAGAAGTATTGAAGTTTGAAGTCTTGCAGCACACTGGAGCTGTTCACGTGCGACCAATCGATCGTGGCGAAGTTTGAGTTATACAGTTGGCTGACTGCTGCGCTTGGCACCGAACTAACTGAATCGTTATTAAAGCTTCGCGAGTAGCCCCAACGGAAGAAGAGGTGATCATTTTGGCTCATCTGGTAGTCGACTTTTACCATTGGCTTCTGAAGGTCCGTCTCCGTCGGCAAGGAAAACTGCTCACCCGGAAGCCCGGACGGCGTAAGGGTGAGGGTGTTGGGGGTGCGCTCATATTCGAAGGCGCCGAAATACCATAACTTGTCCTTGATGATCGACCCGCCCAATGTTCCACCGATCTGCTGATCGGAATACGGCAGTAGTGTATGGGTGAAATTATCCGGTGAATTTAGCAGTTTGGAATCGCGGAAGTAGCCGTAGGCACTTCCGTGGAGAGTGTTTGTTCCCGATTTCGATATTGCCTGGACCTGAACGCCGGTGGATTGTCCCATCGTCACGTCGTACAGGTTCGTAAGCACCTGGTACTCGGCGATAGCGGCAGGGTCGATCAATGTCTGGCCAAAATTGCTCGAGACGCTTGCCGCTTGTGTAACGTTCTGACCGTCCAGGTTCAGCAGAAAACCAGAATCTTGCACGGCGCCCGCACGGCTGGTTATCGTATTCGTCGTGATGCCTTTGGTCAGCGTGGCAAGCTGTTGCCAGTTACGCCCGTTGATCGGAATATCCACCATCTGCTTCGTGTCAATATTTCCCCCCACTTGTGCGTTCTGAGTGTCCACGAGGGGCGCCTCCGCAGTCACGGTGAGAGTTTGCACCACGGTCGCGGTCTTCATGGTGAGAGTGATCGTCGCACTCTGGCCCACCAGAAGCTCAATCCCCTTGAGCACGGTCAACCCAAAGCCCGTCCCTGCGGCCTGCAGATCGTATCGGCCTGCGGGTAGGCCGACGAGGCGATATCCACCGCTTTCGCCGGTGACGTCCGTGAACTGGCGGTTGGTATCCACTTGGGTCGCCGTAACATTGGCGCCAGGAACAACCGCGTTTGTCGAGTCGATAATCGTGCCTACAATGGAGGCTTCCTGGGCCCGCCCGGCCTCAGGCAGCAACAGGATCATGACCGCTACAACTACGAATCCGACCGCTTTCCACAATTTCAACATTGAACCCTCCGACAGGATGCAAAGCTCAGCAAACTGGACTTCTCTATCCCTCAATCGACCGCCAAACGAGCACACCCATACCGTAAGCGCATTCATAGTTTTCCTCTCACCAACCGCTAAAGGTGGGACCTGCGGGAACTTCCAGGCGACACAAACACTGCAGTATCGCCTCCAAGCTCAGAAGCGCTGATTCCACAACGCCTGGGCAGAACCTAGGCGACGTGGCGCGAACTCCAACGTAGTATCCTGTTCACCTGTTGTTATGTCTCTCGACGGGGAGAGGGGGGCGACCGACCTGGCTTAGTAAGCCCCCAGAGGCTTCACGAAGGGCAAATTATCTGCTTACAACCACTGTTGCCATACCACCTACAATTCGGGACTCTGCCATCTAAGTTCGCACTCCGTCAACCGCAAAGTATGGATGCGACTAATCGGAGTTTCGCTTCACCTTTTCGTGCACCGGACCGCCCTATATTTCCCATATAGTAATATATCGTTCACGTAAACAGTTTTGCTTCAAGGCGAAAAGACTGGCGGCCTTAGTGTTTCGGCGAGTGCGACGGAAGAATCTCAGCAGGCTTAATCGGATGGTAAAGGAAGATTTGCAAAAAGTTTCAGCTTCTACTTGTCCTTTGACTTCGCGCCGAGGATGACGGCGTCCGCGATCTCTCGCAAAGGCCGGCGCAGACGGCGGCTTCTGCGGTTCAAGATGCTATAAGCGTCTTCCTCACTGATACCCTGGTCGCGTTGGAGGATCCCCTTGGCCCGTTCGACCACCTTCCGATCTTGTAGTTGTTGGAGGACGATGTAGTTTCGATGCTCCAATTGCGCGATCTTAATTTCGGCGCCGACAAGTAATCCCAGGGTGGAGATGAGCTGAATTTGACGCCGGCTGTACGTGTGCGGCTCGCGGTGTTGCAAGTTGATGACGCCGACCAACTCGCCGCGACAAAGAATAGGCACAGAGAGGAAGGCCTCATAGCGGTCCTCGGGCAATTCGTTGAAGAATCGAAAACGCGCGTCACGAAACGCTTCGTGGGCGATAGCCACCGGCCGCAGATGTTCCGCGACCCATCCTGTAATTCCTTCCCCGACTCTCAGCTTGAGCTGACTCACGGCGCGGTTCCGCGGGTTTTTGGAGGCACGCAGCACCAGCTCGTCGCGCTCCAGCACATAGATGAAACAGGAATCACAATTCACGAGCGCCGATGCGCAGTCCACGAGCCGACGCAGAATTTCCGGCAGGGGACTTCCGGAGGCCACGTGGATCTCCACTTCCTGCAGCCAATCTATGGATCCTTCATCGAAACTGGTGGCCCTAGATTTGTCTTTCAGCTCTTCCGCCATGGTAGCCGCTCTGAGGTTCAACGAGACACGCTCGACAGCGATGTTTCCAAGCCGCAGCTTATTGATTGCTTCTCTCGACGGGGAGAGTCCTGCGAGTAACGAATACAGAGTCCTGAGGCGTCCTACTGACCTGCTGCTTCGTGCGCAGCCAGTCTTTTTCGGCGCCATCGACACTAGACCCGGGCCGGCCAGCCTGTCAACCGCGATTACATCGATGGGTTCAATCGTTTTTTTTTGTAATAGTCACGAGCTCTTTAGCTGTCCAAGCGACTTTATGCCGAGCGGTTTTCGGTCCCGGTGCGAGGGAACGTTAGGCTCAGCGGAGCTATCGATATGGAATTTGCGGTTCTCACCCGGTTAACTCTACAGGTGTTCGCACAACGAGTGATGGGAATGCTCACCTCAGATTTGGGGCTGGCCGCTGAGGAAAGCGACCGAAAAGACAAACAAGGCCAAGTGCAAGAAATCCGAATAGAGTCCCAAACGGGAATGCGCAATTCTAAAATCCTGCCAGGGTCGAGAGAAACTCTCGATTCTGATTTCGATCTTTCAGGACAGACGACGGCGTCCGAATTGAGGGCGTCGCTCCGCCGATACGGTCGGGATTCCCGAGCTACCGATGCGTCGAATTGGAGGCAGCGCCCGCTGATCCGACGGCTTCTCTCGGCGTCAGCCGGTGCTCTGACCAGCCTCCTGATGCTTCGGTGAAAAAGGGGACCGTATTTTATCAGCGATTTCTCGGTGAGCGTGACGTGCCTTTTTATCGATGATGATCATTTGGCCCTTCGGATTTGGTGCAAGGATGACGCCGGTGGCATAGAGCAAGAGATCCGCTACGCCGTCGCGGTCACGATTGAAACCACGTCGGCTATTCCTGTCTACAACGAAATTCAGCAGCGGTTGCGTATCAGGCCGCGACCTGCTGTTTGAAATCGCCTGGCAGGGTCTTGTGCAGCCCAGTGCCGAATTTCGCCTCAATACGCCGAAGGACGCCGTAGCTTACCTGAACAAGAAGAGCCCCGGGGACAAGACCGCTCACTGAGAGCCGTTCTTAAGCAACAGCCACTTATTTACGACAAGCACGGAAATTGCGGACCTTTGGGGCACGCTGAGGGCTGTTTTCGATGGAAAGCGTATCGCTACTCGCTGAAAGGATGGTAGGCCCGTGCGGGCTCGAACCGCAGACCTCTACCGTGTCAAGGTAGCGCTCTAACCAACTGAGCTACGGGCCTAAAGTCAGCAACCCCCAGCGTTGCTCCATGCTACGCGACCCTGCTTTCAACCGCAACCTAGTCCGATTAGGGCAATGCGGGGAAAACAAGCCGGTCTTAAACCAATAAATTCGGACTGCATTAATCGTCGTGACAAGAGATGGCGGTCGCTGACGCGGCCGAAGGGTAGCGGGCAGCCCTTCGGTGACGGTGCGCAGCGGCGCTTCGTTCAAAAAGTCAGCCCGGGCCTGCAGGCCGATATTCGCCGCCGGGCGGACAAATTCAGGCCAACAACCAGTTACTTGGCCTTCTCCTTCGCGTCGGATATTTTCTTGTATTCTTCTGGCTCTTCGTTATGCGTGCAGAAAACTTCGCCCCACTCGTCGTGGAGATCTTGCGCCAGTGACCACTTACGAGGCGCCGAAGTCCAGGGCTTGGCCAGCACTACGGGGTCTTCAATGGTTACTTGGTAGATGAGGTAGTTCTTCGAAGGACGGCTGATGCGCTCGGTCACATGCTCCTGATCGCTTGGAAACCACCCGGGTTGAGTTTCCCCGGGTACGAGATTCCTGAGCCTTTCATCAATGCCGATCACGTCGATGACCAGCGTGTCTCCCTCCCAACGAGCCGTCGAGTCGCCATTAAACGTCGGATCCGGATCTTTTGGATGCTGCCGTCCGTTCATGTAGATCATGCGAACATTCAGGGGGTATTCGTATAGCCAGACCAGCCTTGCCGGACTTTGGATCAGCTCGATCGGAACGTGCTGGCTGATTTGTTCCAGCGTTGCGCTTGGAGTACCGGGTTGATCGCAGACCCCGTAAGGGTTGGGCCTCGTATACTTCGCGTCAATACCGGGCTTGAAAGAAGGCTTCTCCTCCGGCGTCACCTTTGGATCGAATTGCTGGAACGCGGATTTCTCAACCGGGTAAGCGACCTGTAGCATTTTTCCAGCCGCGTTGGGGTACCAGCGTCCCGACAGGTCCGGATGCCCGTCCGCCATGCGAGGAGTCGGTCCGCCCGGCGGCAAGGCACGGATGTGCTCAAAGTCCCCGACGATCGGTACCTTTCCAGTTTTCACTTGCGCAGTGTCTTGTCCGGCCGAGTTCTGGACAAAAGCGGACGTGAAAATCATGCATACAGCCGCCAGCATGATTACAGTGTCGCCAGAGCAATATTGGAACCGCAGTTTCGTCGCTCTCATTTCCCAGTTGACCTTTTTTCACGCCCGTCGACAAATGGTCGCGAAGTGCTTTGGTAGTGGAAGTCCCACCTCTGTAGTTCCTCAATCGGTAACTTGGACAATCGCGCCGAATGCCTGAGGGATGTCCGGGGACTTCAATCCCGTCATTGTTAGAAATGAAATTGCTCGGGCGTTATCTTTTCAACCAGCTGCCCAACGATACGCACTTGGCCATCTGCCAGCTCAAGGAATTCCGCCGAGCCTCTGTACTGCGTTCCGCCAGCCTTGGTCGGGCAGGCCCTTGCGGCCATGGGTTTACCGATATTGCCGGTGAAATCCTGCCTGGTGGTGCCATTCCTTTTCAGGGCGTTGGGCGTAATCATTTCCAGACTCCAGGCCTCCACCTTCCCAGAGGCGTTCTTCACATCCATATGGAAATATGCATGGGGGTTCTCCCAATCGATACCGGTCAGGGTACCCTTCAGATCCATGCACTTGCTCCCGTCGAACTCCACGGCGAATCCGTGGTGTGCGGACATAGGAACTGCCGCCCCGACTAGAGCAAAAGCTGCCATCAAAACACCGGGAAGGTTGATTCTCATCAGGGTATCTCCTTCGATTGCGGTCCTGGAAAACGGGATTCGCCTCGAGCATTCGTCTGGTGGCGTACGGTATGCGAGTCTCACTCTCCATGTCAAGGTCCGGTGGTCCCCGTTCCACCCCGGCCAGACATCTCTCCCAAGCAAGTACCTCATCGCTTGGAAGATAGAAGAGCGTCATTTAACCTAAATCAAAAGCCACAATGGATACGATCGAAGCGGTCGAAGAACAATTCCGTTTACTCGCAACGATCGCGGGTGTATAAGCTGGCCATTCGGCCGCCAAAAACGGAACTCCCGGATGGAATGTGCGGGCCGGAGCAAACCGCTCGGTCATGGAAGGTGCAAGATGAAACTTTCATTGCGCAAGAACTCTTCTAACGCCGCATTTTCGCGGCGGAAATTGTTGCAAGGCGCCTCGGCAGGCATTGCGGCTTCGATCTTGGCGCCCGCATCGAGCTGGAGCCAGGCCGGGCGAGCGGAGGGTGGCTCGTCGATGCCTCGGCTGCCCGCGATCACTCCGGAGTCATTGCCCAAGGCGTGGACGACCGAAGAGATACACCGCCGATGGGCAGGCGTTCGGCAAAGGATGAAGGAAGCGAATCTCGATGCGCTGTTGGTATGCCAGCACCATTCGGGAGAGATGATTACGGAGCGGCAGGACGGAGACGCAGACGTCGAGTACCTGACGGGCATCTCGCTGCCGTTCAAATGGGTTGTGTTGCCCTATGAGGGCAAGGTGACGGCGTTTTCCACCAATCAAGTGAAAGGCGCGCCCGAGGAGAAACTTGCCCAGGACCGCGGAATCGATGTGCGCGTTGCCCGCGGCCCTTGGTCAGCGGGAATCATCGATGCCATGAAAGAAGCCAATCTTGGACAGGGACGGATTGGCGTGACGGATTTAGTAGACGCGTCACGGCAGACGGAAGGCGAGGTCACGTACACGACGTATGACGCCGTGCTGAAGGCATTTCCCCAGGCGAAATTCCAGCCGACCAGCTACCTGATTGATGGAGTCGCGGCGCTTCACAGTGCGGAAGAGATCGCGGTGCTCGAGAAATCGACACAGGTTGGCGAACTGGGCCTGCAGGCAATGTTCGCAACGGCGCGTCCCGGCGTGCCTCAACGAACGGTATGGCTGGCGATGTTCAGCGCCATGGTGAATGCTTCGGGCGAGCGGCCCTTCCGCGTTTCCGTTCGTGCCGATGGCGAGGGCAATAGCGCCCTCAACCGGCCGCTCGAGGAAGTGATGCGCGCGGGGCAGGTGCTGAGCCAGGAATGCTCGGCATGCGTGCTGGGTTACGGTTCGCAGGTGAACCACTCTGTGGTGGTTGGCTCGTCGGCTCCCGCTGATTGGGATGCTGCGGCGAAGGATAGTATCGATACATTCCAGGAAATGGTTGCGCTAGTCGCTCCCGGCAAGACCGTGAAAGAGGTCTGCGCGCCTTTCGATAAGCGGTTGGTCGCGCGAGGCGAGAAGCCCGGGGCCCTCGTGATTCACTCCGGGGGTCTGGGCACGTTGCCTCGCGGCGGTTCCGCTCCGCCTTTCGGGGAAACGGTGCTGAAGGCGGGCATGGTGTTCGACATGAAGCCGACGATCCGGTTGAAGAGCGGCGGTACAGCGCAATTTGGAGACTCGGTCCTCGTTACCGAAAAGGGTGCGCGTCGGCTCGGCAAGCGCGAGATGAAGATTGTCAAGTTGAGCTAAGGCCGATGCTGTCCTGAATGGGCGGCATTACGAAACGGTTGACCCAAGCGACAACAGAAGATCGCCAGACCGATCCCTTATATAAGGTGAATCAAAGAAGGGCCCGTGCGGCCCTATGCTTTACTGCGGGCGTGCTGCTGGCGTGGCCTGTTTGGACTCCGGCTTGACGAATTTTGAGCTGTCAATCGGTGCGTTCTCGACGACCTTTTGAATGTGAATCGTCGAGCTAATCGCGAGCACCGAACCCGCGGAGCCAGGCGTCATGCGGATCGTGAACGGCAGTTTCACGCCGCTGCCGGCGTCGCGGTAGTCGTCATAGTCCACTTCTGTTGGTGTGCCTCCAAACGGAGTTGGTTGCAGGGTGCCCGTGCAGGGGCAAGTCGAAATCTACGCAAAGGCGCCGAACC
>Ga0206953_1157_pt1 | contig 11482 bp, 7 predicted proteins | sample Alteio_BWOrgHeat_36_FD_152977 | JGI IMG/M metagenome (GOLD analysis project Ga0206953, IMG submission 152977) | Enriched cells from forest soil in Barre Woods Harvard Forest LTER site, Petersham, Massachusetts, United States -... | ecosystem: Environmental > Terrestrial > Soil > Temperate forest > O...
ACGGCCTCAATGAGCGAAGGAAGAGTGGCTTCCGAGTCGGCGGCCATGGCGATATCGACTTCCGCGTAGCGTTGAAAATCCTGGTAGTTGCTCTTTATATAAAGATCTGCGGTGCTGATGGTGATCAGTTTCGCGTCCTTGCGGGTTCTCGGCTTTGAACTACGCTGCAGTTGGTCGCGGTACGAGTTGACTACACCCCAGAAATCCGGCACATCGAGTCCCAGGATCACATCCGCGTTCTGGACCTCCTGGCCAACCGCCCCGCCCTCTCCGCCACCGGCACCAACAACCGGAACCTGCAGTGCTTCGGCAAGTTCGCTCAGGTGCGCTGCACCGGCCTCGGTGCGCCCGACGCGCCCCGCGACGATGATGGGATTTTCGGCAGCGACCAAAAGTCGCGCCGCCTCGGCCACCGAGCCCGAATCGCCCTGAGGCGGAGAGGCGAGCGTTAGCTTGGGGATGCGCAGCGCTGCATCCTTCGGAATCGGGTCTTCTTGTAGGCCCCCATCTGCCACCAGCACGACGGGAGACATGGGTAAGGTCACGGAGATCTTGTAAGCGCGGACTGCGGATTCAGCGAAGTGTTGGAGCGACATCGGCGTATCGTCCCACTTCGTATAGTCGCGAACCATCGCAGCCGCATCCTGGGCGCTGTGATACCACTCCACGCCCGGACGTCGCTGCGTAGCATCGAGCGAGTTCCCAAGTATGATGTAAACGGGCACGCGGCCGCCCCAGGCGTTGTAAATCCCCATCGCCGCGTGCTGTAATCCCACCGTGCTGTGAGCCAGGACCAGCATCGGCTTGCCTTCCACCTCGGCAAAGCCTTGCGCGAGGGCGACCGACGACTCTTCATGGCAGCAGGTAAGAAACTCGGGCGCCTTGTTGCCACCATAGTTGATAAGCGATTCATGCAGTCCGCGGAAGCTTGATCCTGGATTCGAGGCCAGGTACTCGAAGCCTAGTGACTTGATGACGTCGACCATGAAATCGGAGCCCGGCCGATCCGTCGTCAGAACTTCTACATTGGACGCTTCCGTTGCAGCGTCCGCGGGCGGCGCCGCTGCCGCGATGAATGTCTGCGCGCCTGCCGCTCCGGTGCTTGCGACCAGAGTTGCCATGCTCCCAACAGCCGCGCCCTTTAGAAACTTGCGGCGATCAACGAGTGCCTTTTCAGATTTCTTCATGGGTGCCATCTCCTCACGCCTAGCTTTCCCAGGGGCTGAATTCTTTTGCAGTCTCTCGTTTCAGAAAATCCTGACGTACAACCCGAAATGACCTCGAACTTCTCTCGGAGTACCAGATGATGATTCCGAGGCCTTTCACCAACGCCATACGGCCAGGAAGGTCCTTGGCTGGCGGCATTATAACCGAGTCGTTCCATATATAGCAGTTGTCTATTCCTTGCGGCAGCACTCGGAGCCGCGGCTTGTTACCGCGAGGGCGAGTAGGACCCGATTTATCGTCTTGACATTCGATTCACGCGAAGTAGATCATTCCCGCATAAAGTCTCACAGGAGAGATGTATGAAACGTATCGCGCTGACTCTGTTGGGTATGGCGATCCTTCTGACGTTGGGCGGCAGCCGGGCGTTCGCGCATCACGCTGCTTCCGCGACATACGTGCACGGAAAATCCATAACCGTGGAAGGGACGCTAAAGGAGTTCGTATGGCGCAATCCACATTCCTTCATGAAAGTAGAGGCTCCAGACGATAAAGGAACGACGCAGGTCTGGCTTATCGAGGGAGCGGCGCCTACGCAACTTGCCGAGGGTGGCGTGACCAAAAATTCGCTGCGCCCTGGAGACCATGTCATCGTCACAGGCACACCCGGACGCGTCGCAGAGGACCATCGGATGCTGCTCGAGAAAATCGAACGACCCTCAGACGGCTTCAAGTGGCAGGGTAAGTCTGAGTGAAGGCGTGGGCGCTCAGGGAGCGGGCTTCCCAAACTTCGCTGCGGCAATCGCAACGTTCGGCTGCACTTGGTTCATCTCAAAGGTTGATTGTCCGTCTGTCCAAGTCACGATCCAATGAAAAGGTAATTTGACTCCCTCGACTTCGCGATAATCCGAGTAGTCTATTTGCGTGGGATTGAGCCCGACGATCGTCTGCGCATAACGCACTTGGCGCACTAACAGGCCCGACTTTTTGTCGAAGTATAACTTCACCGTCGATTTCCCGCTGGTGCCCTGGACGACCGCAACGTCGCGGCCCTCGATGTTAGTTTCCGGGAAGCCGTCGCGCCAATCGCTGAGAGCTTGCTTGATTCCGCCTGGAAAAGATAAAGCGGCGTCCACTCTTGCGCCATCCAGATTTCCTCCGGTCAACGTGAGCATTGGCACCAGTGTATTTGCCGCGTTGATCCAACCAGCGCGGCCATCGAAAGTTGTCGTGCCATCTTTCGTCACGCCGTCTCCCACGGGTGCGTGGAGGATGGTTGTACGTTGATTCGGAGCTTTGGCATAGACCTCTACCGGCACCTTGTCATCCGATGTGTCGTAGCCTGAGTAATTCCCCTTGGCGATAAAGCTGGTGAGCTGCGCGAGCCGCTGCGCCCCACCGAGCGCCTGAATATATTTATCCAAAATCTGATCGACCGAAGGCGCGTCGCGCGTGAGAGCTTCACCGTGGCTCTCCACTTCATTCGGATCCTCTGGAGGGCTGCCGTACTGCTCCTCGAGGCTCGGGACAACCTTGGGGCGATTGCCGCTGCGATGGCAGCTGTAACAGGTCACCTCGGGCTTGCCTCCGAAGTTGGCCTGATTTATGGTCCTCACCATCAGGACCATCTTGCGCGCAGTCTGTTTGAGTGGTGTGTCGTCTGCGTATCTTGCCCAGTCATCGTTAGCTGCTTTGACGTGACAATCCGTGCAGTTTAGGCTCAGAGCGGCGGCAAAGAAGCCCATCGTGCCCATGAATTCGTCCACCGGAATCCCTCTGAGCACCTGAACATTCTTGAAGAGTTCTTCCGCCATCGGCGGTCTCTCTGTTCCCGTCGGCTGGCCGGCGGGCCGAGCTTGGCCGCCAGCTGCTGCAACGCCCAGCAGGCATGCAACCGCCGTTCCTGAGACGCGAACAATGTTTGGTCTCCATGGCAGCTTCATAGATGGGGCATCTTATCCCACGATGAACTCAAGGCGTCAAGTAGCACCTCCACTCGCTGAACTTCGCTTTGCCTTTCTGCAAACCAAATCTATCGTCTTGACATTCGATTCGCGCGGAGTAGATCATACCGTCGTAAATCCACTCCTTCTGGGAAGTTACAGGTTGTTCCCGTTGGCGGATTTGAGGGGAACATGGGTTTTCTCCCATCAAAAGCGCGGCTGATCTGCATCGTTCTCAACGTGGTTCTCGTTGCTGCGGCAGGATCAGCCGAGTTCGTTTCTGCGCAGGCAGGTCAGAACCGAGGCCGCCAGAACGCTGCTGCGAAAACGACCGCCGAAGATCGCAGTCCCAACGCCGGGGAGCTCGAACTTCTGCCCGTGCAAGGCAATATCAGCATGTTGGCAGGTGCGGGCGGCAACATCACGGTGCAGGTAGGCAAGGACGGAATCCTGCTGGTAGATACTGGTCTGGCAACCACGAGTGACAAGGTACTTGAGGCGCTGCGGCGGCTATCTAAAGGCCAGGTTACGTACATCGTTAATACCGACGACAGAAGCGACCATATCGGCGGTAACGAGACCTTCGCAAAGAGCGGCCAGCCCTTAGCCATTGGCCGAGCCGCCCAGGCGAACGTCATGATCGTGGCGTTTGACACGATTTTGGACCGGCTGAGCGCCCCGACCGGAAAGACCACAGCGGTGCCCGAACAGGCGTGGCCAAACGATCCCTATTCAGGACCGCTGAAAACACTCTATTTCAATGGCGAAGGGATCGAGATCTATCACCAACCGGGAACCACGGATGGCAATAGCATTGTGCTTTTTCGGCACTCCGATGTCATCAGCACGGGCGATATCTTCGACGTCACGGAGTACCCGATCATCGACCTGAAGAGCGGCGGAAGCCTTCAGTCAGTAATCGAGGGACTGAATCGTCTGAAAGTCATGGCGATTCCGGGAGATCATCAGGAAGGTGGCACGATGATCGTCCCCGGGCACGGAAGGATTTGTGACGAGGCGGATCTGGCTCTCTATCAGGAAATGGTCACCATCGTTCGAGACCGGTTGCAAGACATGATCAAGAGGGGCATGACACTGGAGCAGGTGAAGAAAGCCCGGCCGACCGCGGACTTCGATCCGATTTATGGCAAGAATGACGGCAATTGGACGACGGATATGTTCATTGAGGCGGCCTATAAGAGTCTCACTAGCAAACAAGATGCTCATCCGGCCGCAGCCGGCGAGAGATGAAAATGGAATTGTGCCGGAGACAAATCCTGCGGCGAGGTGCCCGGATATTAATATCCGCGGCAGCATTTTCGCTGCTCTGCGGCGCTCGTCTCGCGGCGCAGATTCCACGAGACCAGGCTGGCGTCCAAGAGCTGCCTTCGAAAACGCCTCGGGAAGCGGCCCCGAAGGACCTCACAGGCTATTGGGTATCGGTCGTTACGGAACGGTGGCGCTACCGGATGATGGTGCCAGACAAAGACGATTTTCAGTATGTTCCGCTGAACCCCGAAGGGCGCAAGGCGGCAGACACCTGGGATCCGGCCAAAGATCAAGCCGCCGGCGTAGCATGCAAGGCATACGCCGCTCCCGCGATCATGGAGGTTCCCGGGCGGCTCCACATTTATTGGCAGGACGACAGCACACTGCGTATAGACGCGGATTCCGGGACTCAGACGCGACTATTCCATTTCGCGGGCTCATCGCCCGATGGCGAAGCGCCGAGCTGGCAAGGATATTCGGCAGCCTCATGGGAGGGCAACGAAGTTGTCGACACGCGTGACGGCCAGGGCGGACCCGTGCTCGATTCAACCGGTAAGCGCCTGCCAAGAAGAGTCTTGAAGCAGGCGGACATTCTCAAGGTGGTTACCAGCCGTATGCGTCCCGGCTATATGCAGAAGAATGGAATTCCGTACAGTGCCAACGCCGCGTTGGAAGAGTTCTACGACACATTTAAGGATCCCTATAGCGGCGACACCTGGTTGACCGTCACCACCGTCGTCACCGATCCTCAATACCTCGTTGAACCTTTCTTTACTCATGCTCATTTCAAGAAAATTCCGGATGCTTCCGGATGGGATCCGACACCATGTCGAACCGACGTGCCACGCTGATGCACTTTTGGCATTGGGGCTCTATGCACTGGGAGTGTGAGTTGCTTCGCGAGAGGATGAAACAGATGAGATTTAGGAACGCAACATGGATAATCCCTCGGTGGTGTTTATTGCTCTTCTTCCTGTTCCTGATGCTATCGGGCCGTTCGGCCTGGGCCCAGGTGGACATCACCGGCGAGTGGTCCCCTAGGGTTTACAACGACGGTATGGATGTCGGCGACTACACCGGGATCCCGATCAATGAAGCAGGACGACTGAGGGCCGAGAGCTGGCACCCGGATCTGCCGGATTTACCGGAAAATTTGTGCAGGCCGCACCCCGTTGACATCGGACTGCGTGTCTCCGTTTCGCAGCTAAATATAACCAAGGAGCTGGACAAAGAAACCGGTCAGGATATTGGCTATCACCTCCACGTGGCCTGGCAGGCCGGTGAGCAAGTGATTTATACGGATGGGCGTTCGCATCCTTCCCCCAATGCCGCTCACAAATGGTCGGGGTTTTCGACGGGACACTGGGAAGGCAACACGCTGGTGTACACAACCGACCACCTGAAGGAAGCTTATCTGACCCGCACGGGGGTTCCGCGCAGCGCCCTCTCGACGGTGACGACGCGTATCCACCGCTACGGTAATTATCTGAACATCATTTTTATCATTAACGATCCAGCTTATCTGACGGAGCCTTATATTCGTGAATACAGCTGGGTTTACACGCCCGACCAGGTGATTCCTCCCTATCCGTGCGAGACGAGTCCTGAAGGAACCATCATTCCGGCTGGGAAGGTGCCGAGTTATTTGCCTGGGCAGAACGATCTTCTGAGCGATTTTGCGGTAGAGTACGGCATACCTCTCGAGGCGGCATTGGGGGGCGCGGAAGAGACATCTCCCGACTACATCAAGAAAATGAAGACCATGAAGGTCGCGCCTCGCACGACCACGGTGCACTATAAGCGCAGTCAGTGAAACGGCCTCATTGCGAACGCACATTTCGCCAGGAGCGATTCATGAAACCCATGCGGAAGATTGATTTGACGATTTTTGCGGTCGCGCTCGTGTTCGGTGGTTGGACCAGCGCACATGCCCAGGGCGAGATTACTCTACTGGCCGTCGGCCCCATGCGTGCGCCAACCCAGAAAATTGTCGCGAACTTCGAGGCTAAAACAGGCTACAAGGTGAACGTAACTTACGGCAACGGGTCAGAAACCAGAAAAACCGTTGCCAAAGGCCAGCCTCTGGACGTGTCGCTCATCATTGCACCTTTCCCGGGAGCGATTGCCTCAGGAACGATCGTCCCCGGCAGCGCGACACTGGTTGCGAGCATTCTCACAGCTGTCGGCGTGCCAAAGGGCCGGCCCAAGCCCGATATTTCCACGCCCGCCGCAGTCAAAAAAGCGCTCCTCGCGGCGAAATCCATCGGGTACGAGGACCCTGACTTCACGGTTGCCGGCCAGGGACCGTGGGAGGCGCTTAACAAGCTCGGCATCGCTGGCCAAGTCGCTACGAAGAGTCAGGTCGAGCTTGGACCGGGTGCTCAGGGCATCTCCCCGACCGCCACGAATAACGCCACCAAGACCAACAAGCGACTCGAAAACGGAGACATTGACATCGGCTTGCTCATGCTCAGCGACATGCTTCCCGACAAAGACAAATACGACATCGTAGGGGTTCTGCCGCGGAAGATCTGCACGCCCGTCGCGGTTGTGGGTTTCATCTCCACTCATGCGAGCGACCCGGCTCGCGCCAAGGCCCTCTTGCAATACCTCGCGTCACCCGACGCGGAAGCGATTTGGAAAGATGCCGGCTACGAGCCGCACAGTTGAACGCCTGCCCGGATGAATCCGGGATTCCATCGCTCATTTCAGAAGGGTCGTCAAAAGAACTCACTCTAGTCCGGCTGGTTGCTGCGCGTCTTGGAGCGGGCCAGGAGAGCCTTGACGCGAGCCGCGAGTCGGCGCGGTTCAACGGGCTTATGAACATAATCGTCAGCCCCTAGAGACAAAGCCAGCGTTTCACTGTCAACGCTTTCTTCGGAAGTTAGCATCAAAATCGGGATACCACGCGTTGACTCATCAGCCCGGAGAGCCTTCACCATTTCCATTCCGTCCATTCCGGGCATGTTGAGGTCAGTTACAATCACCTGGGGCGGATTGCGCTTCGCTGTCTCCAGCCCGATCAACCCGTTCTTCGCAAGGACGACTTCAAAGCCTTCCAGTTCCAGAAAGTACTTCACCACAGTGGTTACGATTCGATCGTCTTCGACAATAAGCACCCGCGCCTTGCCCGTCTCACATGGAACCTCAGTATGCGGAGGATTACTTTCCTGAGCACTTTCATCGACCGGCAAATCGTCAGGTGCCGCAACTTGTAAGACTGCTGCAAGCGTCGTTAAGCCCTGCGCGGCCTTGGCGATGCCCTCCTCGAGCAGGGTTCGCATGCCGGCTGCCCGCGCCGCTATTCGGATTTCGTGTTCCGGTGCACGCCGCGTGATGAGCTCACGTAGTTCATCGGTTACCCGCAGCAGTTCGTGGATGCCGATCCGTCCTTTGAAGCCCGTTTGGCCGCACTTTTCGCAACCGTGTCCGGCTCGCCATTGACCATCTGCAGGAAGGCGTTCTGTGCCTCCGATCTTTTCTACGGCTTCGGCATCAGGTGCCTGAGAAACCGCGCAAAAAGAGCAGGTTCTTCGCACCAGCCTCTGCGCGAGAATTCCTATCAAGGAAGAAGCAACAAGAAAAGGTTCAATACCTAAGTCGAAAAGGCGGCTTATCGTCCCAGGGGCGTCATTCGTATGTAGGGTACTCAATAGTAAGTGGCCGGTTTGAGCGGCCTCTAGGGCAATTCCTGCCGTCTCTTGATCTCGAATCTCGCCCACAAAAATGACATTGGGATCTTGGCGCAGAATCGATCGCAACCCGCCCGCAAACGTCACGCCGGCCTTCGTATTAATTTGAACCTGGTTTACGCCGTCCAGTTGATATTCGATGGGATCTTCTATGGTGATGATATTTTTCGTTCCCGACTTGAGCCAGTTGAGCGAAGTGTATAGCGTGGAGCTCTTCCCGCTTCCGGTCGGCCCTGTAACGAGAATCATGCCTTGTGGCCGCATTAACAATGACTGGAGGACACGCAGATTGTCGGGAGTGAGATCGATCTGGTCCATCTTCATCTGGGCCCTTCTCTGATCGAGGAGGCGCACGACAACTTTCTCGCCATACTGAGTTGGCAGCGTGGAGACGCGCAGATCAATTCGCTTGCCCTCGAAACGCAGCTGGCTCCTGCCATCCTGAGATCGCCGATGATCCGCGATATCCATCCCGGAGATCACCTTCAATCGAGAGATGGTGGCATCCTGCAGGTGTCTGGGAACTTTGAAAACCTCGTGGAGCAGCCCGTCGATACGCTGACGAACGAGCAGATATTTCTCTTTTGGTTCAAAATGGATATCGCTGGCCCCTTCCTTTGCGGCACGGCTCAGGATCAGATTGACAAGCCGGATCACCGGAGCAAGTTTCGTATCTCTCGCCAACTTGGCCGCATCGACGACCTCGTCGGTTTCTTCCTCGGATACAATTTCGCCTTCCGGGGTCGCGCTTGTGAGCATCTCGTAAATGTTCTGATTCTCGATCGCATCCGTCTGGGACAGCCGCAGCAATGAAAGGACGGCAGATTCGCTGGCGGCTACTGCGGTGATCTCTTTGCCCGTTCGGAAAGTAACGTCTTGGATCGTCGGATAATCCAGCGGGTTAACCATTGCAAGCCGGAGCGAATTGCCTTTTAGACCCAAGGGCACTATCAGGCGCTCGCGACAGAAATCGATTGGAAGAAGCCCTGTGGTTTCAGGTAGGAACTCAGGCAACCCCAAGTCAGCCAGTATTTTACCGATAGAACCTCCGCTCTTCGATTGAATCTCCAAAGCGCGTTCAATTCCTGAAGAGTCAACGAGTGCGGCTCGCGCTAAAAAATCTTCGATGGATTTATTCACATTCGTGCTCCCAATACCAAGTCCATTGCTTGAATGCCTGAATCAGCGGCGCTCTGCCTGCAAGATCGAGGTCTCCTACATCGATAACGACGGATTCCGTTGGCACGCAAAGTCGAGCGCACGTTTCGTTTCGACGGGATCGTCCAACGCCCAGATGCCGGCGTGGCTCGACGGAAGGGGGAACTCAAGCTAACCGTGGGAAAGCCCCGGGGACAAGGCTGCTGACTGAGGGCCGTTCTTAAAAAAGCAACAGCCACTCATTTACGACAAGTGAGAGACGGGAAAATTGCGGAACTTTGGCATGCTGAGGGCTGTTTTTGATGGAAAGCGTATCGCTACTCGCTGAAAAGATGGTAGGCCCGTACGGGCTCGAACCGCAGACCTCTACCGTGTCAATGTGGACCTCAAGCCTGATAAACAGGGGAAAAACAGGCTCGGGGATTGCACGATCCCGACCGTGCCGCCGAGTTGCACGCCGGCAAACACCGGCTTTTGTGTGGGGATAGCACGTCAGAAGAGGATATCCGAAGATTAATGAACGGGAAGCGAGCCTGCCTGTTCGCCACCGATCCACCTTATGCAGTATGACGGGACCAATCATCCGCACAAGTGGAACCATCCGGAGGCGCAGGTCGTGATCGAACCTTCAGCGAGTACAATATTTCTCCGTTCAGACACTCATCCCGTAGCTTTCCGTTGAAGCACATCCGCTGTCTGAAGTGGCATAGGACCGCAAGACAAGGTTTCGCTGTACCCTACTGCACACTCGCGGCGACCCTTGCTATCGCTGCTCGTTTCGACACGGGCCCAAATTCGGGCGGCGGCATGCGATGTTTTGTTGCTGCCATGTAGGCCGATGCGATTTTGAAAAGAAGAGGCTCGTCGAAGGGGCGTCCGGCAAAATCGACTCCAACCGGCAACTTTACTGGCGTGGGGCCAATAAGGCGCGTGCCATCCGCCGAAGAGGGATCAAGCACGCGATCATATACATGAGTTGTGAAGCCTGCAGGCACCGTGATGGTTGGGAAGCCCTGCTGACCGAACACCGTCCAGTGATATACGCCTCGGTTATTTACGGTGGGCTCGTCAGGGTGCTCGATCTTCAGCGGAGGAATGTTTCTTGTCGGGTAGACGAGAGCGTCGACATGGAGTTCCGCCATACATTGAAGGATGGTTTCCTGAAAGGCAAAGCGCTGCAGAATTCGGTCTGCCATATTCAGCTCCATGGCGTCCGCTCCACCGCCTCCACCTCCTCCGCCCCCTGCTACGCGCGTTACTGTGGCGAGCTGAGGATCATTGATTGTCTTAACTTTTGTGGTCATGTCCCGCCCTGTCTTGATCTCGGTATCGCCACGCTGCCGGACATAGAGCTCACGCATGTACTTGCCCTCTCCGGCAGCGTTGCCGGTGGCAAAGCTGCGAATCGTGACGACGTCGGGAACCAGCGAAGGGTTCAAGGCCATATCCGCGAGCGTGGAAACTTGGTCGGTGGTTGGCTTTCCCTGGGCATCGACCGGAAACAGGGTAGGCGCCTGTTTCGCAAACAGTTTGTTTAGTGCCGCCGGTGCATTCTTGCTGATACACGGCTGAAACAACGCGCCCTCGGGGCCTGGATCGACGATCGTGGCGCCCAAGCCACGTAAGTCAGCGATTGCACGATCCACAATGTCAATATTCTCTTCGTCGCTCTTGCTGAATAGCGGTTTGTCCATGAACTCGCGCACCACGCCGATGCGCACAGCGTCCAATCGTTGTCCGTGGGCAAAGGTCTGGTAGGTTTGCGCGGGTACGCGCCCCATGCTGAATGCCGTTAGAGGATCCCTGGGATCGTACCCCGCGATTACCGTAAGAACGCGAGCAACGTCCTCCACGGTGCGGCAAATTGGACCAACTCGAGTGTTAATTCCTGCCCCGATCAGCCCATCCCGGCTGACCAGTTCCTGTGTTGGCGCCATCCCAACTACATTTGTGGAGGCCGCCGGAATGCGGATCGAGGTTCCGGTTTCCTCACCAATTGAACAAGTCACAAGGTTGGCCGATACCGATACTCCGCTGCCCGCGCTCGAAACCCCTGGCGATCGCTCCGTGTCATACGGGTTGCAGACCACGCCGCCGAACGAGCTACGTGGCTGATAGCCTGCCGCTACGTTGGCTTTGGCGAGAATGATCGCGCCTGCCTCTCGCAGTCGCTTGACAAAGGTTGAATCCAGCGGCGGACGGTCGTTGGCAAATGCAACATCTGCGCCGCCAGTTGAACGCATGTCAGCCGTGTCG
>Ga0206953_1158_pt1 | contig 11453 bp, 5 predicted proteins | sample Alteio_BWOrgHeat_36_FD_152977 | JGI IMG/M metagenome (GOLD analysis project Ga0206953, IMG submission 152977) | Enriched cells from forest soil in Barre Woods Harvard Forest LTER site, Petersham, Massachusetts, United States -... | ecosystem: Environmental > Terrestrial > Soil > Temperate forest > O...
ATATTTTGTCGCCAGTTGAGCCATATGAATATTCTGAGCCAGATTTTCTTTGCACACATCAACGATCCTGCTTTGTGCCGGCCAGAAACCATCTGCAGCGGACCCTGCTTCTGCACTCATTGAAATTATTTTTGGTTTAGAACTTTGTTCGCCATACATCCAATCATCAGAACCGCCATTTGCTGTATAACCTACTGTTTCATCTGGAGTGCCGGTTGTGTAACCATTTTCAGCAGTCATTATTTTTGCATAATCACGGAATGTAATTGAATCATTTGTCATCAGCGAAGTTCCATATCCCCAGGGATAAATCAGGTCATTACTGAATGTATGATAATTGATCGCCAGTTTAAACTGGTGTGCGTTGCAAAAGTCTTTCATCGCTTGTGTCTCCGGTTCCGAAAAAGCTGCAGTGCCGCGATAAGCATCATTATTTGTTTGATTGGACGAACCAAAATTATCATAACCCCATTGGTAACCGTAGTTACGATTTAAATCAACTCCGTAAGTTCCATCTCCGTTATTGCGGCGGTTCTTTCTGAATAACCCACCGCCATTGGGATTTGTCTGTTGATTATAAATATATCCATCCGGATTTATACATGGAACAAAATACATTTCTGTATTGTCTACCAGGTATTTCACCATGGAATCTGTTGCATAATTCTCCAGCAGGTAATACATATACATGATCACCTGCGATGCTGAGGCCGGCTCGCGTGCATGATGCAAAGCGGTATACAGCACTTCCGGTTTATTCTGATCAACAGTTGGATTATTGGAAATACGTACCCAGTAAATATCTCTTCCCTGGATCGTTTTTGTTGTACTGATTGGAGATTTTGCACTAATAAGATTCGGATACTTTGCCAGCATGGTATCTATGTTCGCAATAATTTCGGCATAGGTAAAAAAGCCGCCCATACTTCCCAGTGCAAAATTTGCAGGTGTGGCAAAGCTGGGAATTTTACTGCAGGTATTATTAGAGACAGTCGCTGCAACTTTCTGAGTAGTCGTAGAATTCTGCTGAACATAATGCTCTACAACATCATCGATCAGGATATCATATTTTATCCCGCTTGTCTTTATAATGCCAACCTCTTCCGAAGAAAAATCAGAAATAAAATACATTCCCTTTTTACATTCCCCATGATCAATGGCAACTCCTGCTCCGGAAAGTCTTTTTAAACCAGCTGCGTCTGTATAAATTTTTACGCGGGAATATTTTTCGGTTTGGGAAAATAAAAACACTGTAACGAAAACGAACAGCCAGGTGAATAAAAATCGCTTGTTAAAACTTTTCATTTTTTTATAAAATTTCAATCCGTTTATTCAAAACACCTTGTGTAGTTCTGACGCGTAACGTATAAATCCCTTTTGAAAGTCCGCTAAGATCCAGGTGATTACTGTACGTTCCCTTGTTGGCAAATCCATTGTCTTTGTAAACTGCTTCTCCAAGTGCATTGATCACATCAAGCTGAACAGAGCTATTGTCACTGATTTCATAGGACACATTAAATGTTCCATTGGAAGGATTCGGGAAAACAATAAGTGAATTTTCTTTTCCTTGTTTTTGGACACCAGTCGTAAAATTTCCATTCGTTGAAAAAATATTATCAAGTGAACACCATGTATTCCACACCGGATCATGCACGCAAACCTGGAAGTGGTAAATGGAATCTGCCTTAAGGCCGGTAAGCCTGAACGTATGATGAGCAAAATAAAGTGAATCCGATTTTTCCGTTTTGTCATACAGGATCGACGTTCCCCAATGCAATTGCGCTTTTACAACCTCCGGCGCATCCATGGTTACATTGTAATCCAGGAAAATGGTTGTAGTTGAATCATTTTCGAAATTATACGTGATAGTGGAAGGCTGAACCGAATTATCAATTACCGGAACTTTGGTTTTATCAAATGGAATATACAACGGATCACCGATCACCATGCCCATCCATTTAATATCCGGCTGACCTAAGTAAGCAGCGCTCATAAAATCATATCCGTTTGTCAGATAAAAAATCACATCATCCGGTTGTGAATGCCCGTTCAGATACGGCTCAGAAACGACACCAGTCCCGCAGGTCAGCCCTCTTTTAAATGCATTCGTAAGCCAGCAAAATGAATTCAATGGGATCTGGTAAGCTGAACAGGAATTGAGATCACAGCCATAAGCGCCGGGGATCCAGTCGAACACATCCACGTACCTGCCGTAGTTGTACCAGCCTCCATATATCATCGCCTTACGTGCCGAATCAGCAATCCCTCCGTCACTCCATCTGGCGATTACATTATTTGCCGTGTCTTTTAAACCGATCACATTTCCGGTGTTCTCATGCTTGTAAGGAATCCCTGCTTTTTCATAGAACATCCGGATGCAGGCTGCGTTGTTGTCAAAATTCCCATAGGAATATGGATTGTACGGATAACCCGCCCATATCGTTGAATCAAAAGCGCCATTACTATCAGCATATCCCATTCCATTATAGTAACCGGCTCCTAAATGAATATACTTTTCTCCATATAAAGCCAGGTCAATCTGGTTGCGCCATTGCTGGTAATTGGTTCCGATAAAACGTGAAACCAGATACATGGGTTTACCATTGCTCAATTTAAAATTTTTATGATTGAATGGTCCGTTGTCTCCATATTTTGTAGGAGTTGATTCGTAATAAGGATTTGTCTCCCAATAGCTGCTGAAATTTGGTGTGATGGTGTCACCAATATCATTCATAGCAACCAGGAAGCCGTCTATGCTTCGCGTATTCTGTGCACTGGGTAATCCTAAATTCGTAACGTCAAGCCAATGCGGAATTCCAAATCCACAGACAGCAATATAATTGATGCTGGTATCACCGCCAAGTGTCAGCATTTTATTCTGAATCGGGTAAACCATTTCTTTTAGAAAATTTTTCCAGCCGGTCATATCGGGTCCAAAACCTGCCCAGTAATTAGTTTCAGATAAAGTTATGCCCAGCAGGTTGGAAGCGGGAATATTCCGTTTCTGCTGATAATATTCCGCCAGCTCTTTTGAATCAGAAATACCATTTTTATTATAATCGTTGTAATCATTCTCCATGTAAACCACCAGGACTTTAGATGCGGGTGTCTTAACAAATGCCGGAGGCGGAGTTTGTGCAAAAGAGAGGTTACAGATCAATACAAATAACAGCGAGTACAGCTTCTTCATGGGGTTTTATTTAAGGCCTATCCTTAAATATAAAAGAAAACATGCGAAAAAACAATACGCAGCGAATCAGTGGATTTACAAACTCTTTCTGAGCAATCTGCAATTTCCTAATGCAATTCTAATAAGTAAACCTGGTTTATTCCTGCTTTAGAAAATTTCAATCCGTTTATTAATCACATGATCGTTATTTGAAAACCGCAGCTGGTAGATACCTTTTGCAAAGCCCGACAAATTGATATTATTACTGTAGGTGCCTTTATTGCCATAGCTTGCATCACTATATACAACTTCACCCAGTGAATTCAAGACATCCACTCTCACAGTCGAATTACCAGCCAGCTCGTATGCTACATTAAACGAACCATTGGAAGGGTTTGGGAAAACAGTCAATGCATTACTTTCACCAATCTTTTTTTCACCCGTTGTAAAACTTCCGCCTGGAGTAAACATATTATCATAGGAGCACCAGGTATTCCCAACAGGATCATGAACGCAGATCTGGAAATGATAGATAGAATCTTTTTTCAGATTTGTAAATTGAAATACGTGATGTGCATAATAAATCGTATCCGACTTTTTTATTTTAGTATACGCTGTTGAATTTCCCCACATCAGTTGCGCCTTCACCACTTCTGGAGCCGCGAGGGTTGTATTGTAATCCAAAAAAACAGTTGTGGTTGAATCATTCACAAAACTATATGAAATAGTTGATGGCTGAACCACATTATCGATCACAGGAGTTTTTGTTTTATCAAAAGGATTATATAATGGATCGCCGATCACCACTCCCATCCATTTTATATCCGGCTGCCCGGCATACGCAGCGCTCATAAAATCGTATCCTTGCAACAAATAATAAATGACTTTATCGGGCTGGGATTGTCCCGGTAAATAAGGTTCCGTAATTACACCTGTTCCACATGTTAATCCATGTCTGAAAGCGTTGGCCAGCCAGCAAACACTTCCAATACCTACAGTGGATGCCGAACAAGAATTTAAATCACTTCCAAAGGCTCCGGGAATCCAGTCAAACACATTTTCATAGTCACCATAATTATACCAACCGCCATACAACATTGCTTTGCGCGCAGAATCTGCCGGAGTTCCATCGTCCCACCTTGCCACAACAACACCGCTTGAATCTCTTCTGCCAATTACGGAACCGGTATTCTCATGTTTAAATGGAATGCCTGCATTTTGATAAAAAGTCTGAATATATGTTGCATTTTTATCAAAATCATTATAGACATTTGGCTGATACGGATATCCCGCACTAATATTTGAATCAAGTGTTTCATAACTATCCGAATAGGCCATTCCATTATAATAACCACTCCCGACAGCAATGTATTTCTCGCCATACAGGGCCATGTCGATCTCATTTCTCCAGGCCTGGAAATCCATTCCGTCAAAACGTGACACGAGGTACATTGTTTTTTTATTCGCTAGTCTGTATTTACTATGGCTGAATGGCCCGTTGTCGCCACCTTTTGTAGGAGTCGATTCGTAGTACGGGTTGTCATCCCATTGATAAGAATACTTTGGGGTAATTGTATCTCCTACATCATTTAATGCCACCAGCATTCCATCAGTAGACCTTGCATATTGAGCCGTTAATATACCCAAATTGGTCACATTAATTCCTTCCGGAATCCCATATCCACAGAGTACAATATATTTAATACTTGTATCTCCTCCCAAGGACTGTATTTTATTTTTAATAGGATACACCAGATTTTTTACAAAGTTCTTCCAACCATCCATATCAAATCCGAAACCATACCAGTAATTCTGTTGTATAAGTGTAACTCCCAGCAAATTGGAAGCCGGAATGTTTCGCTTCGCCTGGTAATATTCAGCCAGTTCTTTTGAATCGGAAATTCCATTTTTGTTAAAGTCAAGATAATCATCGTCCCTATATACAACGAGAACGCTCTTTGGATCTGTCTTTACAAATGCGGGTGGTGGCCCATCAACTACTTGTTGTATGGCAAAGTCAAAAGACTGTTGATTTAACGTTGCAGTAAACGACGCGTAAGAGCTGCACCTCATGGCGTAACCTGTCGGCAAAGAAGGATTGCATTGCAGCACCCCGGCTAAACCCAAAGGAATACTAACAAAAGCATTTCCTAAACCATCCGATGCAGAGTTAACCGAAGCACCTGAAACATCCAAAGTAGCTGAACAATAAGGATACATAACCAATGAATCTCCTGCATCATACACGCAATTATTATTTTTGTCGTAAAACAATCTTACTTTAATATTGTTGCAGACATCGCTTTCAATAGCAGGATTTATTGAAGCATAGGAAACTGTAATATTGTTTTTATCTGTAATCGTTACAATCGGGGAATAGACTCCCGCAGAAGAATAAATATGAGTGGTATTGAAAGAAAAGAAACTTTTGTGATATGAGGTGGTATCGTACACACTCGTAAACACTGAATCGCTTCCATCTGTAAAATCCAGCTTTACTGTAAATTGATCTCCCATTGCGTAGCGGCCGTAAAAAACAGTCGCATAAACGTATGCCGTATCCGGAGGCGTACATGCTTTGAAACCGGAAAAATAACAACTGACACTTGCATTTGTAACAGTTTGAGAATAACTGTTGCTTAGAATAAATGCACAAGCTGTAATAAAGTATAGTTTTTTCATAGTTGCGGTTTTACAAATCAAGTTTAAGCAAAAAGCATCTATATATCAATAGAATTGAATGTAAAAGTACCCTGTGCTCCGGCACTTAAAAATTATCTAAAAGATGTAAATTGTTGATGAAACGTAGTTCAAATAAAACGCAGATTTTCAGTAAAATTCAGTAAATTCGGACTCCTAAAATTTAAAACCATGAACACTGTAAACACATCCACAAAAAGCGAGATCAACGACTACATAAAAGCAAACGAAAAACGTTTCCTGGACGAATTGTTTGAATTGTTACGCATACCTTCTGTAAGCGCCGACAGCAAATACAAACCGGATATCGTAAAAACCGCAGAAGCCGTTAAAGCAAAACTTATTGCCGCTGGTGCCGATAAAGTAGAACTCGTTCAAACGCCCGGCAATCCCGTTGTTTACGGTGAAAAGATAATTGACCCGAAACTTCCTACTGTACTGGTATACGGACATTATGATGTTCAACCCGCTGATCCGCTCAACCTGTGGACTTCTCCTCCATTTGAACCGGTCATTAAGGATGGAAAAATTTATGCGCGTGGATCCTGCGATGATAAAGGACAAATGTTCATGCACGTAAAAGCATTTGAAACAATGCTCAAGACCAATAATCTTCCCTGCAATGTAAAGTTTATGATCGAAGGTGAAGAAGAAGTTGGCTCATCTAATCTTGGAACATTTTTAAAAGAAAATAAAGAACGCTTGAAAGGTGATGTGATCCTGATTTCGGACACAGGAATTATTGCAAACGATACGCCATCTATTGATGTTGGTCTGCGCGGACTTTGCTACATGGAAGTGGAAGTAACCGGACCTAGCCGTGATTTACACTCAGGTGTTTATGGTGGCGCAGTTGCAAACCCGATCAATATTTTATGTGAGATGATCGCATCCATGAAAGATAAAAATAACCACATTACTATTCCCGGATTTTATGATGGTGTAATTGAACTTTCTGCTGAAGAGCGCGCTGAAATGGCAAAAGCTCCGTTCAATTTAGAGAACTATAAAAAAGATTTAAGCATTGATGATATTCATGGAGAAACAGGTTACTCAACAATTGAGCGCACTGGCATCCGACCGACACTTGATGTAAACGGCATTTGGGGCGGCTATACGGGCGAAGGTGCAAAAACAGTATTGCCTTCTAAAGCTTATGCAAAAATCAGCATGCGCCTGGTTCCTGGACAAAATTCAAAACGGACGGCAGAATTATTTACAAAACATTTTACTGCAATCGCACCAAAATCAGTAAAAGTAAAAGTGACTGAACACCATGGAGGCGAACCTGTTCTTACTCCAACAAATTCAATTGCCTTCCAGGCTGCAAGTAAAGCAATGGAAGAAACATTCGGCAAAAAACCAGTTCCAACACGCGGTGGTGGAAGTATTCCAATTGTAGCTTTGTTTGAAAGTGTGCTGGGTTTAAAATCTGTTTTAATGGGCTTCGGTTTAGACACCGATGCAATCCACTCCCCTAACGAACATTATGGCGTATTCAATTACTTCAAAGGCATTGAAACTATTCCGTTGTTCTTTAAGCATTATGCAGAGATGAGTAAAAAATAGTAATAGGATTGTCGACTGTTTATTGTCTATTGCCGACTGAATGAAAGATGAAGAGAATGAGGTATTTATTTGCACTACTGATATTTGTAATTTTTGCTTCTTCCTGCGGTGAATGGAAAGATGTACAGGTGACACAAATCGGTCAGGCCCGCATTGCAAAGCTGGATAAGGACGGCATTGAAGCGGAGATTGATGTAAAGATCAACAATCCCAACAAAATTGGGTTCGCTATTTTCAAAAGCAACGTGGATGTAAAAATGAATGGAATCGCAGTTGGGGCAGCTCACCTGAAAAAAAAGGTGCGAATCAAAGCCAACTCGGAAGATACATATACACTCGTCGTAGCCGGTAGTTTCGACAAATTACTTTCGGGAGGAAATATTTTCGGACTTATTTCGATGAGCATGAGCAGAGTCATGGATATTAATCTGAAAGGTGATATAAAAGCCGGAAAGTTTTTTTACAAAAAGAGATTCCCCATTGACAAAACGCAACGTGTACCATTGCAAAAATAAATCAAAAACAGTATGAAGATTCTGAAACTCTCAATTACACTTATTCTCATGACGCTTCTCAGCAAAACCAATCCAATAACCGCGCAAAAAAAAGCGGATGCAGACTTTGTGTACCAGGTTGATCAGTTTGCCGATCTGCGAATCCTTCGCTATAATGTACCCGGATTTAAAGAACTGACTCCAAAACAAAAGGAGATGGTTTATTACCTGTACGAAGCTGCATTGTGTGGGAGAGATATTTATTACGATCAGAATTACAAATATAACCTGGCTGTCAGAAAAACAATTGAAAACATTGTCGCTACTTACAAGGGAGATAAAAATTCAAGCGATTACAAAAAATTCATGACTTATGCGAAACGTTTCTGGTTTTCAAATGGGATTCATCACCATTATTCCAATGACAAAATTATTCCGGAATGCAGCAAAGAATATTTTACTCAGCTCCTAAAAGGATCTGATGAAAAAGGATTTCCCAGCCTTCATACAAGTATGGATGGAAAGGCTTTGCCATTTGCTGATGAAATAACAAACATTATTTACAATCCTTATATCGCGGCCAAAAAAGTAAATCTGGACTCGAAACAAGACCTGATCACATCTTCAGCCTGTAATTTTTATGAGGGTGTAACGCAAAAAGAAGTATTGGATTTTTATAACGCACAAACTAAAGAAGGCGACAAACAACCTGTAATGATCGGGCTTAACTCAAAGCTTGTAAAAGAAAACGGAAAGCTTGTTGAGAAAAAATGGATGGTCGGCGGAATGTATTCTGCAGCAATAGAGAAAATCGTTTACTGGCTGGAAAAAGCAAGTGTTGTCGCTGAAAATGACAAACAGAAAGAAGCGCTGGATAAAATGATAAAGTTCTACAAAACAGGTAACCTGAAAGATTTTGATGATTACAATATTGCCTGGGTGAAAGATGTAGAATCGGTTGTTGACAATGTAAATGGCTATATAGAAGTTTACGATGACCCACTCGGAAAAAAAGGTTCATATGAAGGAATTGTCTCTATAAAAGATATGGAAGCCAGCAAGCGCATTGAAGCAATTGGCAACAATGCACAATGGTTTGAAGATCACTCTTCGATCATGGACAAACACAAAAAGAAAAACGTAAAAGGCATTAAAGCAAAAGTGATCAATGTAGTTGTTGAATGCGGAGATGCCGCTCCTTCTACTCCGATCGGAATTAACCTGCCGAACAATGAATGGATCCGTGAAGCTCATGGGTCCAAATCTGTAAATCTGGGAAATGTTGTTGATGCTTATGGGAAAGCTGGTGCAGCAGGCGTTATAGATGAATTTTATTTAAGCGATGCAGTAAAAGACCGTGTTCGCAAATATGCAGACCTTGCCGACAGGCTTCACACAGATATGCACGAGGTAATCGGTCACGCATCCGGACAAATAAATGACGGAGTAGGACAACCACATGAAACATTGAAGAACTATGCTTCCTGCCTGGAAGAAGCACGTGCAGATTTAGTGGCGCTGTATTATTTAATGGATCAGAAACTGGTTGATATTGGTGTAATGCCTTCGCTTGATTATGGGAAAGCAGCCTACGATGAATATATTACCAAGAACATGATGGTGCAATTATCCCGCATCAAACCGGGAGACAACCTGGAAGAAGCGCACATGCGCAACCGTCAACTGATCGACAAATGGGTAATAGAAAAGGGCGCAAAAGAAAAAGTTGTGGAACAGATTAAGAAAGATGGCAAAACTTATTTTGTGATTAACGACTATATGAAGTTGCGTGTATTGTTTGGAGATCTGCTTCGTGAGATCCAGCGCATCAAATCGGAAGGCGATTATAAAGCTGGTCACGACCTGGTAGAAAACTATGGGGTGATCGTTGATAAAGATCTGCACAAAGAAGTATTGGAACGTTACAACAAGCTGAATATAGCGCCCTACATGGGCTTCATTCAACCTAAATTAACTCCCGTAATGGATGGCGCTAAAATTGTGGATGTAGTAATTGAATACCCAATGGATTTTGTGGAACAGATGATGGAATACGGAAAGAAATATTCGTATTTGCCGGTTGAGAATTGATTCAGTGAACTATTAACTAGTTAAAAAGGCTGAGAATATATCTCGGCCTTTTTAAATTAATCTCTTTTTACGATGACACATAAACACACTAATTCACTCATCTCCGAAACCAGCCCTTACCTGCTGCAACACGCACACAACCCGGTAAACTGGCATGCCTGGAATACAAAAGCACTTGAGCTGGCGAAAAAAGAAGACAAGCCCGTACTGGTCAGCATTGGTTATTCAGCTTGTCACTGGTGTCATGTAATGGAACATGAAAGTTTTGAAGATGAAGCAACGGCAAATATTATGAATGATCTGTTCATCAATATAAAAGTTGACCGTGAAGAACGTCCGGATGTGGACCAGGTTTATATGACAGCAGTGCAACTTATGACCGGACAAGGTGGCTGGCCGCTCAATTGCTTTGTATTACCTGATGGCCGCCCTATTTACGGCGGGACCTATTTCCCCAAACAACAATGGCAGAATATTTTACTAAACCTGGCTGATCTCTGGAAAAATGACAGGGGAAAAGTGCTGGAGTATGCTGCACAACTTACAGATGGCGTAAAACGTTCAGAACTGATTTCCGTGCCGAAGGAACAAAAAGAATTTTCATTTGACACACTGCATGAAACTGTAACCCATTGGAAACAGCGTTTTGACAATACCGAAGGCGGACCCAATCGTGCACCAAAATTTCCGTTGCCGAATAATTATCAATTTCTATTACGTTATGCGAATCTCACTGGCGATAATGAACTCAAAAAACATGTGCATCTCAGCTTAAAGAAAATGGCATTCGGAGGAATTTACGATCAACTGCAGGGCGGATTTGCACGCTATTCTACTGACACGTTGTGGAAGGTGCCGCATTTTGAAAAGATGCTGTATGATAATGCGCAATTAATTTCGTTATACGGTGAAGCTTACCACACAAAGCCCGACCTCACCCCTGCCTACCGTCATAATGACAGCGCGACAGCAGGCAGGCTACCCTCTCCTTCAGGAGAGGATTTTAAATATTCTGAATTATATAAAAGCGTTGTTTACGAAACAATAAATTTTATAAAAGAAGAATTAACTTCTCCCGAAGGCGCCTTCTACTCTGCCCTTGATGCCGACAGCGAAGGCGTTGAAGGAAAATATTATGTGTGGACAGTAAATGAACTAAAAGAAATCCTGGGAGGAAGATTTGATCTGGCAGCAGCTTATTACAATATAAACCAATTGGGATTTTGGGAACATGATAATTATATTTTGCTGCGTGACAAAACAGACCAGGAAATTGCTGAGCAATTCGGATTAAATTCTGAACAATTGCAAAGCGAAATAAATCTCATTAAGAAAAATTTACTTTTTTATCGCAGTAAACGCATAAAACCCGGATTGGATGATAAAAGCCTTACCTCCTGGAATGCACTGATGATCCAGGGATTGACAGA
>Ga0206953_1147_pt2 | contig 11367 bp, 15 predicted proteins | sample Alteio_BWOrgHeat_36_FD_152977 | JGI IMG/M metagenome (GOLD analysis project Ga0206953, IMG submission 152977) | Enriched cells from forest soil in Barre Woods Harvard Forest LTER site, Petersham, Massachusetts, United States -... | ecosystem: Environmental > Terrestrial > Soil > Temperate forest >...
GCTCTGGGACACCGGTGGCCGTAAAGCTGACCGGCTGCAGAGCAAAGCCGTCTGTAACCCCGTTGCCTTCTACGTAGAAATCAATGGTGTTGATTCCGGAAGTGAAACCGCTATTCAGGTCGGTCACGGAACCAAAGTCATACGAGTCCCCACCAGCCCAGACACCATCCACAAGGCTGCCGCCATTCAAGCTGTATTTTGGCGTCCAAGTGCCACGGGCCGCAAAGCCTTGACCGGAATCATCCGCGGCCCATTGAAACTTAAGATCCGCGGTCGCGGGATTATACCCAGTGAGGTCGACCGTCTGGCGAAACACGAAGAACGTCCAGTCCCCGATCGAACCATTGGTTCCCGTAGTGTTGTTGGCAATCCAACCTGTCGTGCCGGAAGTCCTACCGACGATACCAGTTGCTGTAGTGAAGCCTGTGGTTGGAAAGGACGAAAACTGCCCGTCCGTACCAGTGAGGTTAGTAGCAACCTGCCAGTCGGAAGGAGTGGATGTAGAAGAAAAGATCGGGGCCGCCTGGGCGCCAAGGCCGGACAGCACGAGCGCGGCGGCAGCCGCCAGAAGGGTCTTCTTCAACATCACGATACCTCAAAGCAAAACGAGCGCCCCACTGGCGCTAGTATCCAATTGAGCAAGTTTCATGCCGCCAATTAAATGGCGGTATCCCTACACAGCTGTATTTCGAGTGTAATCAGCGTTTACATGTTCCCACCGCCCAACAGCTGGAATTCCCGTCCAGACCGTCCCATTCAGAAAAATATTGACGAGATTAGGAGTTCACCACGGGCGGTAGTAATCCAACCGCGATTGTTGTGAGCGCGAACAATCAGTCCGAATTTCTCCAGTCGAAGATAGGCCGCGTAGTTCAACGTGATTTCGCGCTGAACGGCTCTAAGTGCGACCAAGTCCCCGGGGCTCACGTACGGACCGGCTGGAGGGTTGGAGTGCAGAGGTGCCACCGAGTGGCGTCCCGCTTCTGTGATTATGCGAGGGTAGTGGCTTAAGCCGTCTCGACCCTCTTACGACGACGCAACGCAGCAGCGCTTACAAGGCCAGCACCGAAGATCGAAAGAGTGATGGGCTCAGGTACAAAAGACACGAAAATTTGCCCCTGGATTTGGCAGCTGTTCGAGTAGGTGATTGTCCCAGCCGCTTGATCGCAGCCGGGTGCCTCCAGCTGCCCATAACTGTACCCGGCAATCAACATCGCATCATAGTTGGTAAGCGCACTTCCTATAAGTGTGTCCACGCCGGATTGGAAAGCGACGCTTGTGTCCAATAATCCCGGCCGTTCAAGTTCCCAAATCGCGGCCTGTATTTCCGCACCCGAAGAAGGAGTCAATCCATCGGCTCTTGCGAGAATTGTTCCCTGGTACGATAAGCCGGCAATCTGGTGATCGAGCGTGATTTGCTGAGCCGGGGTAAGTGCAGGATTATAGAGATAGGCATTCGCCCCCGCTGCGTCTGTTTCATAGTATTGATGGGCACTGCCTATGTAGACGAGGTTGTTTAGATCGTCACACCAAACGATGATTGGCTTTCCTGCGACAACAAATGTGATTGGGCCCGCATAATATATGCCTCCCGAATTCATGTTGATACCCTCACCCTGACTCCAATCAACTTGAACATTCGAAACGGTGACTGGGATGATCGGGCCTGCTACCGCCGGCACTGCGAAAATAGCGACGCCAATGAGACTTAGGGCCGCGAGATAATTACGGTTGCGCATGTACTCACCTGCCTAGCCGAGGCAGCCTCGACTTACTTCCTCCCACCACCATCGCAAATACCGTGCCATTGTCGGATTCCATGAATCCCGAGCTTTTCCTCAAACCTGGATCTCTCACGTGCAAGTTTAATGCGATGTTTGAGCAAACGATGTGCAGGTCCGACAACCAATCACATAGATCAACTCAGCGGCGAGGCCATATCAATATTCCTTTACCAGACTAAGCTTCTTTCGAGTTCCGCAATCCGGACCTCTTATTGAGCTTCGTCCTCCGTCGCGAAACAGCGTGCTGCGGTTCCTCGTCACTTGGCCTGCCGTGCGCTAGTGGAACCCAAATTACCCTGGGCGCTTTACATGTTGACTTAAAGTTCCCGGAAAGAGAGAGCGCTATGACCAAAGAACATAAACCGAAAATGGCACCGCAAAAGGATGCTCCTCCAGGTCTCGAACAGGACAGTCTCGGCAACCCGATACCGTTCGAAGAGCGAACAGAAGACGACAAGGAGAAGGTCATCGAAAACCTAGCGGGAAAAATGCACGGCGGCGCCAGCATCAAAAACCCCGAGGGCGAAGCGGAGAACCCGGCGCCTATGCCGAAAGCAGACCAACGCCCTTCCAGCGGCAAGCCATATCCGCACGATCCAGAAGGCCAACAGGGCTCTACACCCAAGCGGCTATAACCTCGTGGAGCGATATGTCGATCAGCCCGGAATTGCATGCGGAAGCGGTTGAACAGCTTCAGAAGATCGACGCCGAACTTGCGGAGCTGCAAGCATCAAACCCGTCGCCGGAGAGTTGGGAAGCAAAATACCTTGTCCAGCTTCTGAAGCACAAAGCGCTGTGGCAACGGTTCTTGGAGCACGCCGGCTAGGCACCGCGGCGCATTCGTATATTTCTAAAGTCCATCCAGCAAAGGGCGATTGTCCCCGTTACTATCAAGCCCCAGATTTCGATAGCGCCAATTCCGGTGACGTAATGAACCAAGGCGTCAAGGTAGGTGCCCCTTCCCGGCAAAGAAATACCGGCCAGGTTTGTCCGGATGCTGGATCTGGAGATGTAGGGGCTCCGTCAGTAAGGAACACGCTCACGCCTATCAGGCCTATCCCGAGCAGGAGAGACGCGAACCATAATGGCCGGTTCCGCTGCATCTTCACGCTAAAAGCCTCCCGATTGGTCAATTCTGCGGCAAGCCCAATTTTAAACTATCTGCACCACGCATCAGAAACGAATAAGGCCCGGCGCGAGGGTAAGTCGGACCGGGCCTTGGAAGCTTTGGCGGTATGGAGATACCGACGGCCCTAGCTTCCGGTCATATTGATTCCAGCGAAATCTCTCAAATGTTTGCCAATTCGCCAGAATTAACCTCGATGCAGCCAATCCTTGCACACTGAAACACTATTCCAAGTACTGTGCGCGTTGACGCAAATGGTACCGCCGTCGAAGAGGCATCATCATGAGCATCATCGATGTTCTTATGGGCAGGCCTGCTAAGTGGGCGCCGGTCCCCGACAATTAAAACTGTTCAAGATGCAAACGGATCTGCCCTACCAGGCGGAGCCGTCATGCGTCGGCGGGTCAAAGGCCAGTGGCAGTACCGCGCTATGACGCCTGAAGAAGACGCCATCTATGACAGGACGGCCAGCCGCTAAACAAAAAGCCCCACCGGTTTTTTCCGGCAGGACTTTCTCATTCGCGGCTTAGGCTGGGCATAGCCAGTTTGGCGAGGAAGGAGCTATATGGCGAACGCTATTACCTCGATCCCGAGCGCTCTATCATTGAGGTCATCTGCTAATTTGTGCATCTGAGAGGTGTAGCTGCAAAATGGCTCCCTAGTGCATGTCGCGGCCTCGACCGCGCTTACGCGGACCAGCTCAGCGATGCGCCTTAAATTGCGTGTTTCAATTGTTGTGCCCTGCCCCATACAGACGAAACGGGCCCGAGCGTGCAATCGCCCAAGTATGAATAAAGGTCATTTCACGGCTGTCCCACTTCGGTACTCTCCTCCATATGCAGCCAGCACACCTAAGATAATGGCTCCAGATAATGGCACCTGCTGGACCTGCGGCGTGCGCGGGATCAGCACAATTTGGAAATGCTTGTATTTGGTCCTTAGAGCTATTCCTAACGCGAAAAAATTCCATCCTAGTAGTAAGATCAGAGGCGTGATTTGGGTGACGGGTTTCACCTCAGGAGCATCGCGTACAGCTAAAGTCAGCAGTTTTTCTGTCACTAATAGTGCATTTTCACACAAATCCACTATTGGAGGCGCTTTCGGTCAATGTGCTGCGGTTCCAGCTGGACTTCCGCCGCAAAGGAAGCACGGATGGATGACCGAATTAGGCACGTGGCGCGCCAATTCCGGGCCCGGAATGCCCCTCCGGGCTTGTCTCAGTGGGAGTCGCTGGATTTCCCGGCGACCTCACACAGGAGACAAAGATGGCCCAAAAACCGAAACTTAAAAGCGATGCCATAATGTCAAAGCATGATGTGTTGATCAAGATATTGCATGGCAAAAGGGGTTCAACCCTGGCCCAGATGCAGAAGGTGAGCGGCTGGCAAACGCAAAGCATCCGAGGGTTCTTGTCTGGAATCGTGAAGAAAAAACTGGGATTGAAGCTCGTATCCGAGGAAGGCGCAGGCGGCGGGCGTCGTTATTTCATTGCGAAGAACTGACCATGCCAGAAACGGAGCGCGATCTCGCAGGGGAGATCGCTACATTGGACAGCTTGTCGCTTTGCGACTTACGTCTACGGTGGCAGATCAAATTTGGACGAACTGCGTCGACCCGCCTGCCCAAGAACCTGCTACTTCGGCTTTATGCACATCGTCTTCAGGCCGAGGTCTATGGAGACCTTAGAGCGGGCACGATTCAGCTTCTGGATCGGCTGGGTACAGAAAAATCAACAGGCGATAGCCAGATTCCGTTACCGGGTGACCAAAACAGCCGCGGCCAACTTAAAGCAGGAACAGTTCTGGTCCGTGAGCATGCCGGCGCAAACCATCATGTGATGGTCACCAAAGGTGGCTATTGCTGGAATGGCCAGACCTATTCAAGCCTCAGTCAGGTCGCTACCGCCATTACCGGAACCAGATGGAGCGGCCCCCGATTCTTTGGCCTTAAAAGCGCGAAGGCGATCTCGTGAGCAAGCCCGACACACCCTGTCTGCGCTGTGCGATCTATACCAGAGTATCGACCGACGCCGGCCTGGAGCAGGATTTCAACTCCCTCGATGCCCAGCGGGAAGCCTCGGAAGCCTATATCAAAAGCCAAACCCATGAGGGCTGGAAGCCGGTCCGGATGGCCTATGATGATGGCGGCTATTCAGGTGGCAGTCTGAACCGCCCCGCACTGCAGAAGCTTCTTGCGGATATTAGGGCTGGCCTGATCGATGTGGTGCTGGTCTATAAGGTTGATCGCCTTACCCGGTCTCTCGCAGATTTCGCCAAAATGGTCGAACTGTTCGACACTCATAAAGTGTCCTTCGTTTCGGTCACCCAGGCCTTCAACACTACCAGCAGCATGGGCCGTCTCACCCTTAACGTTCTACTGTCCTTCGCCCAGTTCGAACGCGAGGTTACTGGCGAACGCATTCGTGACAAGGTCGCCGCTTCCAAGAAAAAAGGTATTTGGATGGGTGGCAACGTGCCACTCGGTTACCGCGTCGATAGTCGCAGGCTCATCATAGAGCCAGACGAAGCTGCCACCGTGAGGGTGATTTTCTCGCGCTATCTGGAATTGGCATCCCTGCCTTCCTTGCTCACGTATCTGAACGAGCAAGGTGTTCGCACGCGGTTGAGAGAAACTGCGAATGGCGTCATTGGAGGGGTGCGCTACACGACCGGCCCACTCTCATACCTGCTTAAAAACAGAATCTACATTGGCGAGATCGGTCACAAGGGCCAGCGCTATCAAGGAGAGCACGAGCCTTTACTGGACAAGGCTCTTTTTGATGCGGTCCAAGCCAAGCTGACTGAAAACTCGCTTTCTCACAGGCGGGCACCGGAGGGATCCGGAGCGCTTCTGACCGGTAAGATTTTCGATGACCGGGGCAACGTCATGACTCCAAGTTACTCGGTGAAGGGCGGCGTGCGCTATCGATACTATGTGAGCAGGGCTTGTGTGGAGGGCCGCAAAAACGAAAAAGGCACAATACACCGCGTCGCGGCTTACGAAGTCGAGAACGAGATTGTTGAGGCAATCGGAGCGACGCTCCCAGTTAATGCTGCCGACGCAGACGTGGGTAAGTTAATAACGACGGTGCGCCGTGTTCGGATCGAACCTGGTCACATAGTTATTGAGTTGCAACCATCAGCAGAAGGTGCTGAGCAATCACCGCTGCATATTTCGTGGTCTCCCAAACCGCCGGCTAAGACCAAGCGCAACATCATTTTGCCCCACGCCGACTCTTCTAAAGATCAGCGCCCTATCCAGGTTGAGCAACGCGATAGGCTACTGAGGGCGGTCGCTAAGGGGCGACAGTGGCTGAAGGAGATCGTGGCGGGCACCGTTGCAGACCCTGAGGCAATCGCATCGCGGGAGGGACGAAGTAAGCGGTCTGTCCAGATGATGATCTCATTGGCCTTCGTGGCGCCGGATATTATCGAGGCCGCCGTTGCCGGCGCCATTCCGCGCGGCATAGGCCTTACCCGGCTAATGGACCTGCCGCTTCTATGGTCAGAGCAGCGAAAGCAGATTGGGCTAAGGCCCAGCCAACCGGTCTCCGCGTAGTTCAAACTCGTCTCCCAAAATCTGGAGTGCGGCCTCATTGGAAACACTTCCCGGGGCTGGAGACAAAGGCCCCTCGCCGGGGCCACATCAAGCGCCTAGGAGCGCCGAGAGACAAGTTTCATGGAGAAGTGCCCTGCCAAACCCCGGAAATGTCGGAAACATCCCTGAGCGTGCTGAAAACGTCGAGTTCGAAGGAAGTGAATGGTGGCACTTTGAGGGATCGCACTTCGAACCAGTCTCTGTTCCAAGTTTGCGCGCCGATGCATCCTAGAGGATGCAAGGATCTGAAACTTGGGTTCCGGCGCGCGACTGACCCCTGATAATAGTGGATCTAGAAACGAGTTCTGGGTCCGGTCTCGCGCCGATGCATACTGGTGCAGTCAATGTCTGTTTCGTGCCAAAAGCGGACCTTGGACCACACATGGTTATCCGTGCCGGTTGGTGATCTTCTCCCGGATATGCCTAGCGTGATATTAACAAGAGCCCCGCCAGCGATTGCGGACGGGGCTCCTGCAGGCATGGGCCGGGGAGCGGGAAACACCGCAGATTTTAGCTACAGACGATAGGCGTCACGTTCCTTGCGAACCTGGTCCACGTTATAGGCCGGAGCGGAGGCGTCGTATCCCTTCCATCCCGTGCTGCGATACGCAGTTTCTCGCGCGGCAATATCGAAGGCGGACGCATCCATGATGGCGGCGTATTTGGTCTCCTTGTCGTCCGGGACCTTCGCCGTCACGATGGCGCCGCCGCGGCGTAGGGCCTCGGCATAGAGTTCTGCGTTTTCCTTGCTGGTTCCCGATTCCACCAAGGCGCCAATGATGCCGCCCGTCGCGCCACCGGCAACGGCGCCGGACGCCAGAGCCGCAAGCCAGCCAGCCGCCACCACCGGGCCGATGCCCGGAATGGCCAGCATGCCAAGGCCTGCCGCGATGCCGACCGCGCCGCCGGCAATGGCGCCCAGGCCACCGCCGGTCATGGCGCCTTCCGAACGGTCATCCTTGCCGTCGCGGTCTTTGTCATGCTTGGGATCGACGTCGCCGCCGCCCGGCTTGTGCCAGCCATCGGCATTGCTGGCGACAATGCCGATATGGCTGTCGCCCAGGCCGGCATCCTTGAGTTCGCGAACGGTGAGTTCGGCGGACGCATAATCGCTGTAAACGCGCGTGATTGTCTTGGTCATGGTGTTTCCTTTGAATTGAATCGATGGAAGTGACGGCTAGTTCACGTTGCCCTGGTAATCGACGCTGATCGGGCCGGCTTGGCCGTCCTTGGTCGCCATGCCGCGCCATACGCCGTTGCCGTCTTTCTTAAGCTTGGCGACATGGGTGTAACCACGCGCTTCGATCTGCTTGACGGCTTCGGCCCTGGTGAAGCTGTTGGCGCCGGCGACGGGCGTGGAGGAGTTGTTCTCGTTCATGGATTTGACTGCAGGGTTCTGCGGTCCGTTTTGCGCCGGCGCGCTCTGGGCAAAAGCTACCGAAGCGACGAGACTGAACGCGGCGGCGGTGAGTACGATATGGCGCATATGGGTTTCTCCTTGTTGTTTTCCCACCGCCGTAACCCCCCAGCTCATCGGGCGTTCCGGGTTCTGTGCATTTGATGAGCATTGCGGTCATAGCGACGCAGCTACAGGGGATCGTGGAACGCACCGCTGCTCACCGAGTTCATGCTGATATCCCAATAAGAGCGCATGCATGTCCCACCCGGGCGACGAAAATCTTCCGCCGCTCCCTGCTGCGCCGCCTTCCGCACTGGAAAGTGCTGTGCCGCACTGCTGGGCGCCGCGCTCATCGGGATCCTGCTGGCGAAGACTGTCTTTTAGTGGCAAGCCGCTTCCCTATTCCGCCGCGTTGGCAGCGGCGACGGTGATGACCCTGCGTCCCATGGTCCAATTGCTTCGCACACGCACCTTGGGATTGGGCGAGCACCAGATTTCACCACTGTCATCCAGCGCCACGACCCAGATCAGGTTGTGCTCCTCGCCATAATCGATCACGGCGAAGGCGGAGCCCTTGCCCTTGCCCTCGACGGTAACCGGTATCGACGTATTCAATTGCGTAAAGCTCATGCCTGCCCCTGTTCATGATCGTAAAGGTTTGCAACGCATGGAAACTGGGAACGCTGCTACATCCCGCAGCCAAAAGCGGCCTTTCTCGGCGCTATTTGGTACGCATTCCAGCCATGCCCCCGCAAGGAACGGAAGCTGCGAGGCCGCGTTACCCGGTCGCTGGATTCAAAACAAGCGAACGAGATCCCAATGGCCAAGACCCGTGTCCCATCGCGCACCCCCAAAGCTGTTGCATTCGTTCAAGGCGGCACGAAAAAGAGCGCGGAAATCCTGTTCACGACATCATCCGGCTGGGACTGTCGCTGGCGACTGCTGCCCGCAGTTCCGATCTGCCCGGCGTGACGACGGCGCGCATGATCGAGGAGATGATGATTGGCTACAGTTCCGCCTTAGCGGACGGTCATCGCAAACTCCGCCCGGTCAAGGAAGCCAAAGCCGTTCATCGCGTGATGGAGCAAGCCTTGAAGCGCCGGTGGCGCAATCTGGCGGAGGAGCGCATTGAAGATGTGCGCCCCAGCATTCCGCGCGGCGACAAGTTCTGGGAAGTCACGGCGCGTGAAGAACGCGAACTTCAGACGCTTTTTGCAACCCCAGAGGTGCGCAAGCTGGTGACGGCCATGCGCAGCCGCGACGATTCCGCAAAGATCAAGGTTCTGGACGCGGCCTATTGGGTGAAAGGCTGCAGTTCACTGGGCCGCCTGCGTTATGCCGTGCTTGTGGGTATCGCAAAAAAGCATCCCGCCCGGGGTGAAATCTGCTTGCTGGATATCAAGGAGGCCACTGCACCTGCGGCGCCTCGCGCGCAAAAAGCGGTGATGCCACGCGACAATGCCGAGCGAGTGGTGGCCGGCGCCAGGGCGCTTGCGCCCAACCTGGGCGAACGCATGCTGGCTGCACGTCTCAATGACCGCCCGGTTGTGATCCGCGAGCTTTTGCCCCAGGACCTCAAGCTGGAAATCGAGCAGTTGACCCACACGGAGGCCGTCCACGCCGCCCGTTTCCTGGCGACGGTCGTGGGAGAAGCCCATGCCCGGCAAATGGACCGCGCCACCCGTCTCGCCTGGCACAGCGCCATGCAACAAAAACATACCAAGACCCTGGATGCGCCGTCCTGGTTCTGGTCCAGTGTAGTGGAGCTGGTGGCGAGCCACGAGGCCGCCTATCTCGAGCATTGCCGGCGCTATCAGCCGGCGGCGGCTTGAGCCAATGTGGTGGAAGCTCTCCTACGATCTCGCTGCAGCCAATCTCGAAGCGCAGCGCGTGATCGCGCTGCGCATGATGAAACTGACCAAGGGAGACGCTGCGGCGCAGAAAGAAGCCCACAAGATGGTCAATGAGAAACTTCAAGCCTCCGTGGAAGCCGCCGCCACCCTGGCAGCCGGCGGCTCGCTGGATACCGTCTTGCGCCGCTACCGCACCATCATGCGCGCCAATGCCAAACGGCTCTCCAAACCACGCCGCCGCTAGGAGACGGGATCGAACCAGTCTCTACAAAAGTGCGAACCCGTCTCCGTGAATTTGCGTCAGCAATTTTAGGAAACGGTTTTGATTGGCCGGAGACAAAGCTCATGTTAGCCCTGAATTTGCGGGCTCAGACGCGCGAATTGGTTGAGCAGAGACCGGGCAAGCGAACAGTTTCTCGCGCAAGCGTCGGAAATATCGCGACTATTTCCTCTGTGTACGGAAATAATTTAACGAGCTATTTCAACGGGATAGTGAGTGGTGGTGGTGGCAGTCCCAGCTGACCCGTCTCTGCGGGCTTTCGTTCAAAATACAGGGAAAAATACTGAAAATGGCGGAAAGCACGCTCTCATAGACGGCTTTAGCCACGCAGAATGGGCGTTTTATGCACTTTTGGACCAGAAAAATAACAGGGAAGCCCAGTCCCAATATCAGGGAATAACCCGACGAACATCAGGGAAATCGATAGGCGAGCTCCCCAAAAATCTGGCGCTCGGGCAAACGGGGCCACACGAGGGTGTCAAGCAACCCAAAGGGCTGCGTAAGCGTTCCGAACACGCCTCTTTGTTTTTGATCCATTTCAGAATGCGCATTTTCCTCGGCATGGCCTTGGCCGCCAGCATTGTCTTGCCAGCTCACGCGCAAGATGCGGCCGCGCGGGGGCGCTATTTGGCCATACTCGGCGATTGTGCCGGATGCCACACCGTGGGCAAAGGCCCGGCTTATGCGGGTGGTTTGTCCTTCAACACGCCGTTCGGGACCATCTATTCTACCAACATCACCCCCGACCACGAGACCGGCATTGGCGGCTGGAGTGCGGATGATTTTTACAAGGCTCTGCACAACGGCGTCGCACCGGGAGCCAAACACCTCTATCCCGCCTTGCCTTATGCCTATTTCACCCTTCTCTTGGCCGCCATGGGCTTCTGGAGCGGCGTGCTGGGTTCATCGCCGCTGAATGACGGCGCGCGCGCCCTGCTGGTGATGACGGCGGCCATACTTACAGATCTGCCGGGAGTGGTGATGCTATTCGCGCCCCGCGCAATATGTGTCATGCCGCACGAAAACGCCGCGCGCTTCGGAATCACCCCGTTGCAGGATCAACAGCTTGCCGGCCTGTTGATGTGGGTGCCGGCAAACCTCGCCTTTTTCGGCATCGCCACATTCCTTTTCGGGCGCTGGATCAAGGCTTGGCCAAGGCCCGGCGCAGGATATGCACCGCCGTCGCGCTGACCGCGGGCGCGCTGTTCCCCCAGTCGTTGCGGATATAGCTGGCGACATCGGCGATCTGGCCGTCATCCAGCTTGACGAAGCCCGGCATGGGTTTGGGATGCAGGCGCCGCGACAGGGGCGCAGAGCCGCCCTGCAGG
>Ga0206953_1004_pt1 | contig 11121 bp, 7 predicted proteins | sample Alteio_BWOrgHeat_36_FD_152977 | JGI IMG/M metagenome (GOLD analysis project Ga0206953, IMG submission 152977) | Enriched cells from forest soil in Barre Woods Harvard Forest LTER site, Petersham, Massachusetts, United States -... | ecosystem: Environmental > Terrestrial > Soil > Temperate forest > O...
TTCTTGCCGGGGATGTTGTAGGTGACGGAGATCGTGCCGCGATGGGTGATGTCGAAAACGCTATTCCCGTAGAGCGGCTTCACATTTCCGTAGATGGGTATGCAGCAGGCCCAATTATCGGAGCTGTTGTCCAGCGCATGGGCGAAGGTGTAGCCAACGGTGAATGAAAGCCCGTGCGAAGTGCGCTGGGTGAGAGTGGTCTGCAAGCCGTTGTAGTTGGATTTGTCGAGGTTCTGCAGCATATCGATGTAAGACAGATAAGGGAATTTGGCGTTGTAGGGACGAGCAGCCTGCTCAAGGTCCCCGGAAGCGTCGGCATTCGTACACGTTATCGGGGTTGCGGCGGCCCCGGCTCCTATTGTTGGGACAGCGGCGGCGGTCGCTACGTTGTGAGTATTGCACCACGCGATCTCACTCAATGGAGTACCTGTCAACGTCCCCGCGCCCGGATAGCCTGCGCCAAGTGCAGGCTCGTTTACATCGGTGATGCCGATCAGCCCGGTGCCATGGTTGCCGACGTAGGCGATGTCCAAGGAGAGGTTGCTGGTTAGTGCCCGCTGGACGTCGAGGGTCCACGTGGTGACATAAGGATTGTAAATGTTCGGATTCACGGCCAGGACGCTGCAAGGCGTCGGTACGAGCCCGTTCGCGAGGGTTACGCTGCCGTCGCCGCACGAGGGCGCGGCATTGTAGAGCGGGACTGCGGGACTGTTGTGTATCCAGTCGAATGCGACTTGCCCCGGCTTTATCGTGCCGTTCAACGCGGGCCCGCTGAAGCTGATCGCCGCGACGTTAATGTTTCCAGGACTCGGAATCAGCGCGCCATTCGCATAGAGGTTCGCTCCCGTGGGCACCATGCGCAGGCCGAGAAGATTGCCGATGGCATTGAACATGTCATAGCTGAACTGCTCATATGCCATGCTGGCTCCGGCTCGGACTACCGTCTTGCCGTTGCCGCGAACGTCCCAGGCGACTCCCAGGCGCGGTGCGAAGTTGTTTTTGTCGGGGTTATAGATCGAATTGACGCCTTTGCCCAATTGTACGAGTCCCGTACTAGCGGTGGGATCGAAGTTACCGAAGAGCCCGTCCCGCTCGTTCATAACGCCGTCATATTCGTAGCGCAGCCCGAGATTCACGGTCACCCTCGGCGTAACGCGCCAGTCATCCTGAGCGAAAGCCGCGACGTTTGAACTGGACATGTGCCGCAGGAGATTGCCCGTAAGGAAGTTCGCCCGGTTGGGAATGCCCTCGAAAAAGGTGGGCAAATCAGCAAAGCGGATCGGCCCCTTGGCGTTTGCCGTGACGTTATTTGTGCTTCGATCGCCCAGGTATTCGAAGCCGAACTTAAAGGCGTGCTTGCCGCGCAGGTAGGAGACGTGATCCAGCAACTGCAGAACGCCGTCCGGCCCGACGGTCTTGGGCCAGCTTGCACCCAGGGAAAAAGCGGAGTAGCTGGTGAAGCGGATCTGGGGGAGCCCGAAGTAAGCGGAGTTCGTCTGGCCGGTGACGAGATTATAGGTGGCGCCGTTAAACGAGTAGTTGGCGGGATCCTGCGTATGGTCGTTGCTGAGGAAGGTCTGGTAGTAGTGTGAATATCCGACGCGAGCCTCATTGACCCAAGTGGAATTAGGCGTCCACGCCCAGTTACCGGCGAAGACTTGCGCGCGCGCATATTGAATCGTGAGCTGCGACGGATTTAACTGCAGGAGGTTATTGTCAGCGAGGAGCCCGCTCCCGGGGCTGATGAAATACATCCCGTTGATCGAGTTTTTGTCGTTGAGATGGTAATCGATCTTCGCCATTCCCGAATCGATCCGATTGGTCGTATTGATCGACGTATTCAGCACAGGGGTCGGATTATTGTTTACAGGGAACAGACCGGGGTACGTGCTCAGTGGCTTGCACGTCGCGCTCAAGCCGGCCAACTGCGCGCTGACCGGGGCGAACGTGCCGGACGACAGAGCCGACAGGCAGGCGCCTTGAAGGCCGTCCACCGGATCCAAGGCCCCAACACCTGTCATCGGCACGCCGTTGTGGGTAACAGGATTGCCGACGCTATACCGCTGGTCTTCGTAGTTCAGGAAGTAAAAGAGCTTGTCTTTCTTGATGGGACCGCCCAGGCTCGCGCCGAACTGCTCAAACTGAAGAGGGGTGATGGGGGCGGGCGCAGGATTGAAATAGTCTCGAGAATCGAAGGCGTCGGAGCGGCCAAAGGCATAGGCGGTGCCGTGCATGTTATTCGTACCGCCCTTGATCCCGACATTGACGATGGAACCCGGCTTCCATCCGAATTCGGCACGGGGATTCTGTTCGGTCTTAAATTCATCAATGGCGTCGATGGGTAGAATCGTTCCGGCATCGCCCGCGGCCATGCCCGCATTCATGACGCTCTGGGCCATCCAGGGATCGTCAGCGTTGACGCCATCCACCAGGTAGACATTGTCATGAGCGCGCTGGCCATTGGTACTTTGAGTCCAGCCGCCGCCACCCGGAAAGATCGTGACGCCCGGGCGCAGGGAGAGCAGGTTTTCGAAGTTACGGCCGTTCAGCGGAAGGTCATTGATGATTACGTTTTGTATGGTGCCGCCGAGTTCCGCGTTTGTGGTCTCAACGAGCGGAAGTTCCCCGGTCACGGTGATTTTTTCGGCCTGGTCGCCGGGTTGCAGGGTCAGATCGATGCGCAGATCCTGATTGACCTCAAGAGTAATGCCGTTTCGCTGGGCCGTCTTAAAGCCCTGAAATGCCGCAGTCACCGTATACATACTGGGCAGCAGGTTGGGCACGTTGTATTCGCCGGCGGTATCGGTAGTAACGCTGTGCGTAACGTTTCGTTGAGTATCGACGATAGTGACCGTGGCGCCGACGACGGCGCCACCCGTCTGATCGGTAACGCCGCCGAGAATGCGCCCGGCATTACCCTGCGAAAATAGCTGCAGACAACTCAGCATTAGAGCGAGGCTAATTGAGACTACGCCAATAGTAGTTCTAAATAAAACAGGCGCGACTCGACGAGCTACCGCAGTGCGAAGCTTCATAGGACCCCTCCCCAGCAATTTATGAAACTAGAAGAAACGAAACATCCTTAAGAGGTTACCCCGTCGTATCCTCAGCGGACGACCGCTTCCGTTACCAATAGACGCTCGCTAAAATTAAACGCACCTGAAGATACACTGAAGGAGAGCTTAAGATTCGCCTACCGTATTTTTCACATCAAAAAATCTTGCATTCCGAAAGGCGCTGTGGTTGGACGCCGTCAGCCGCCTGATTTCTTTACCTTTAGAGTGCGAGCGCATCCTGTAGGGTGACTCGCACTTAGCCTACAATGGTTAAATCCTGGGCGTACAGGATGAGGCTCCATGGAAGCACAGTGGCCTAACCACCTGGTGATCGTGCGGCACGGAGAGTCCGAGCGAAATCGGGATAAAGCTCGGGCGGAGAGGGAATTGGAGACGCACTGCTTCGGCTCGGGGCTGCGCGACGTCGATACGTCACTCACCGAGACCGGCCGGCAACAGAGTGCGGCCACTGGCGATTACCTGGCTCAGCGTTACAACTTCGAAGTACTGTTCTCATCGCCCTACCGGCGTACATTGCAAACCGCCGAAATCATTCTCTCCCGGCTGTCGCAAAAGCCTGTGATGGCGCTTGAAGAGCGCATCCGCGAGATCGAGTTCGGGATTCTTGACGGGCTGAAGAAGAAGGGCCTCCAGTCGCGTTACCCCGATGAATATGCGCGAAGACAGCGGGAAGGAAAGTATTGGTATCGCCCGCCGGGCGGAGAGAGCCGGCCAGACGTGGCGCTTCGAGTGCACAGTTTTCTGACCACGGCCATGCCGGAATGCCAAGACAAGAGTGTGCTGGTGGTGTGCCACAGCGTGGTGGTGCTGATCTTTCGGCGCCTCTTGGAGCATTGGAACGAAGAAGACTACATGCGTGTGGATAGCGAGGCCGACGTGCAAAACTGCTCGGTGACGGCCTATAAGTTCGATCCGGCCGCGGGAAAGCTGGTTCTCGATGTCTACAACAAAGTCTGCTACACGCGGAGCGAACAGAAACGCCAGGAGCTCTAGCGGCGCCATCCGACTCAGAGCTGGAAGAGAAATTCATGCTCTGCGCGCCGAGTTGCGGCATAATGCGAGCAGGTGGGGGAGAACGTTCTTGGGAGGCTAGAGTATGACCTGTGCACAATGCCACCGGGAAATTGACGAACGATGGAATTTTTGTTGCAACTGCGGAGCGCGGATGCACCCCGCGTTTTCGCACCGAAGACTGATGCGCTCGGCGACGGACTCAAAAATCGCCGGCGTTTGCGGCGGCTTGGCCGAATACCTGGACGTGGACTCTACGGTCGTTCGGCTGTTCTGGGCGATCCTGGCGGTCGTGCCGGGCGGAGTCGTAGGCGGGGTCGTCGCGTATGTAGTCGCCTGGCTGGTCGTGCCGAAGGCGGCAGCGCCGGTGTCCGCGCCCATCGTCGCAAAACCCACACCTGCTGGGTAAGCCGCGACGGCTAGAGCTTGGTTGGCTTACAGCGCGGATCGGCTGAATCGCACCCCATATCGGACTTCGGGAGTATCCTGCTGCGCTCTTTCCCAACGTTGCCTGCACATGTCTCGCTCGTTGAACAAGAGATGGTGCAGTTGCACCGCGAGACTGGCAATACTTCAACTTCCGGAAAACTTTCGCCAAAGCGAGGCGAACCCATTCCGAGTCCCGCAAGCCTCAGCTCAGACAGTAACCTAGAGCCAGACTGGTCAACCGGCCAGATGCAACATGCGACAAACCGCCTATTGCCACAAATCCAGATTTGAGGTGCTCGGGTACAATAGCGCAACCGCCCAGTCAGAAAGAAGGTCCGTGCAATGGAAAAGCCTTGGAAAGATTGGGAAGGCCAAGTCATCAATGGCGAATATCACCTTGAACGGTTCCTCGGAGGCTCGGATCGTGCCGGCGTTTTTCTGACGGAGCACGGGCCGCGAAAGGCAGCAATTAAGCTGGTACCGGTTGATCCAACTGGCGATGTCTCCACCACGGAACGCGAACTTGCACGCCTGAATGCCGCAGCCAAGTTATCTCATCCCCACCTGCTGCCCATCTTGAAGACGGGCAGCGCGAAACTGGACGACCTGGAGCTGCTTTTCGTTGTCATACAGTATGCCGAAGAGGACCTCGCCCAGATCCTGCCCAGCCGGGCGCTCACCGCGGGAGAAGCGCGTGATTTGCTCGATCCTACTCTGGAGGCGCTTGCGTACCTGCGCGATGAGGGTTTCGTACACGGCCGCCTGAAGCCCGCAAATATCATGGCCGTCGGCGATCAATTGAAGCTCTCCAGCGACAGCATTTCGCGTATCGGGGAGCCGAGCGCAACCGGCGGTGGGTCCAGCGAGTACGACGCGCCTGAGATTGCGCGAGGGGAGCACCTGGCGGCGGGCGACATCTGGTCATTGGGGGTCGTGCTGGTTAAGGCGCTCACTCAGCGTTTTCCGGTGTGGGAAACAAACAAAGAAGGAGAGCCGATCCTGGTTGAGCATTTGCCCGCTCCCTTCGGCGATATCGTGCGCCTCTGTCTGCGCCATGATCCGCGTGCCCGCCGGAGCGCGGCAGAGCTTGCGGCTCGCTTACGGCAGCCTGTCACACCTCTGCCAGCCATACCGCAACCGAAGGAGGCTGTGCCCGTGCGACAGGCGGCTCCCGCGCCCAGGGCGGCGGTTCCCAAGCAGGCAAGTCAGCCCACCGAGCGCCAGTCCAAGGTCGGGCCGTACCTCGCTGTAGCGGTGGTCTTGGTAGTGGTAGGGATTCTGACGGTGCCCCGCCTGTTCCGAGGAACTTCCGACGATTCGCAAGCGGCTTCCAGTCCGGAGCAGGAGTCCGCCGCTGCTCAACGGCGGCCAGCGAAGGTAGCGACCACGAATTCAGTGATCGCCCCGTCCAATGAAAAGGGCGCCAACGCCCAATCGGAAAGGGACACAACCTCAGTCCGCGCGGTTAAACCGGACGGCGTTTTCTCAGTGCCCGATCCAGCCCTGGCGCCATTGCGCGAGAAGGCAACCCGGCGTGGACTTGCGGCCGGGCAGGTAGCGCAGCAAGTCTTACCTGACGTGCCGCCGAGCGCGCGGCGTACGATCCATGGCAAGATATCGGTGGGAGTGAGGGTCAGCGTCGATTCATCAGGGAAGGTGACCGATGCTGAACTCGACTCACCGGGACCGAGCAAGTATTTCGCTCGCCTGGCCATGGAAGCCGCTCAACGTTGGACGTTCGACCCTCCTAAGGTGGATGGCCGAAGCGTGTTGAGTGACTGGGTGTTGCACTTCGAGTTTACGGGCAACGGGACGAAAGTGGTTCCCGTCGAAGCTACCCCTTAACGGACGTCTCTAGCAAACGGCCCCGACGATTGCAACGCGATGGCGCACTCAAGGGAGTTAGCGCACCCTTGAGCTAAGTAGTGGATTCGCGGACTCCCGCCAGCGCATGAACCGATCTCTTCTGCAAGCTTTTTAGGTGGCCTTCGATGTGACTTAGGGATGTGCCCGCTCGGGAATACGCAACTCCATGTATTTGATAATAACGCCTCCCCTGCTATAGCTATTTGGGTCTAGGCCAATCTAGGGCTTTAGCGAGGAACGCCCTCTTCCATAGTGCCGCATCGGGACGAGAAGTCTGAATCCATGCAGCGATGAAGATCAGCACTGCAATACGCGAATACCTCATTTGTCCACACTGTCGCGCCCGTCTGCACTCGCGGGGCGAATCCTTTGTTTGCAAGGGCTGCGGAAATGATTATCCCGTGGTCGCTGGAGTGCCGATACTCATCGATGAGACGGCCAGCAGCTTTCGGATCAGCAATTACGAGCGGCCGATGCCTCGAACTCGCGCGGAGCGCGCCAAGCGGGCGGCCCGGACCGTGCTTCCGAAACTGAGCCTGAATGTTGCGGCGCGGCGCAACTATCGCCAGTTTCGCGAGTTGTTGTTTGCCATCAGCACGAATCCCCGGGTTCTGATTATTGGCGGGGCCACGGCCGGCGCCGGGACCGAAGAGTTGCTGGCAGACGATCGCATCGATTTCGCGTCCACGGATGCAGCCATCGACGACCATACGGCGCTCGTGTGCGACGCTCAGGTGCTGCCTTTCGCCGATCAGACCTTCGATGGAGTTGTCTTTCAGGCGGTGATGTTTTATTTGCCGGAATACCAACGCTGCATCAACGAAATACTTCGGGTACTCAAACCGCAAGGTGTGGTGTATTCGGAGACAGCTTTCATGGAGCAAGTGGTCGGCGGGGAGTACGATTTTTACCGCTTTACGATGCTCGGGCACGAGTACCAGTTCAGGCAATTTGAAAAGGTCTCGAGCGGCGTCAGTGGCGGCCCGGCAATGGCGACGGCGTGGTCCATACAATATCTGTTGTTGAGCTTCACGGAGAATTCATACTTACGAGCCGGCATTCGCGTCCTTTGTAAGTGCACACTTTTCTGGATGAAGTACTTCGATCTGCTACTCGTCCACAAACGCGGCGCGGTGGATGCGGCCGCTGGTACCTATTTTATGGGTCGCCGCCCAGCGGATCTCACGCCCGGACTTACGCAACCCAACCCGCAAGCCTTCGATGAAACTTATCAGGGGTTGATTCAAAGCGATGTGCGAGCCCACCGTTAGACCAGAATGCATAGCGGTCCTGGTTATTTCCACTGAAAATCACTGAGAGGAGGCCGCAATGAAAGCCATCCGGGTAGAAAAACACGGCGGACCAGAAGTATTGGAGTTGGAAGATATTGCTCCAATCGAAGAGCCTGGTCCCGGTCAGGCGGTAGTGCGGATCGTTGCAGCGGGAGTCAACTTTATGGATGTGTCGCAGAGGAGCGGCAGTTATCCGCGAGAGGTACCTTTCACACCCGGCGCAGAAGGGGCAGGCGTTGTGGAATCTGTGGGGGAGGGAGTAGGCAACGTGAAGCCTTCCGATCGCGTCGCGTTCACGGGTGTGCCCGGAGCGTACGCGGAGGCCGCCGTGGCGGACGCCAGCCGATTGATCCCGCTGCCGGACGACTTCAGCTTTGACGAGGGCGCCGCCTTTCCATTACAGGGCTTGACGGCGCACTATCTGATTCATGAATTTCGGAAGCCGAAGCGAGGCGATTTTGTTCTGATTCACGCCGCGGCCGGTGGGGTGGGCGGCTTGCTCGTGCAATGGGCGCGGCACCTGGGCGCCACGGTGATTGGCACAACTTCCAACGAGGAAAAAGCTCGGGCGGCGCGCGAAGCGGGTGCTGAGCACGTGGTGGTCTATTCCGATGAGGACTTCGTTGCGGAGACCAAGCGCATCACCAAGGGACACGGCGCCGATCTGATCATCGATGGCGTCGGCAAGACCACATTCAAGGGCGATCTCGAGGCGGTCGCGGTACGCGGGCAGATTGTGATTTTCGGCGCGACCAGTGGCCCGGCGGATCCGATCGCACCCAACTCCCTGATGCCTCGCGCCGTTTCGGTTTCCGGGGGCAGGCTGCAGAATTTCATACGCACGCGCGAAGAACTGATGCGGCGGGCCAACGACGTGATCGAGGCCATTCATCAAGGATGGCTGAAGCTGAAGATTAGCGCCGTAATGCCACTGGCGCAGGCCAGTAAAGCACACGAGTTGCTCGAAAACCGCAGGACGCAGGGCAAGCTTGTGCTGTCCATTGACGATTCGCAGCAGGCGGCATAGCGGATTTTGAGGCTGGGGGCCGCGCTACTTCTCAAGCTTGAAGTGCGTTCGCTGATCGAACGGCGCACCCAACAGCGGCGCCATTTTTGTGCGAAAGTCGCGGGTGACCTGAGCGCCTTCGTGCTTCTGGAACACTTCTTCGTTCTGCCAGATTTCATACAGCACAAAGTGATTGGTGCGATTGATTTGTGAAAGCGCTTCGACGCGCTGAATGCCTGAAGCTTTGCTTGTATCAGCGACGTACTGCTTGAGGAGCGCGACGCCGGCGTTTTTATTGTCTGGGGTAATGTCCACGAAGGTGATCACGTAGAAAGGTGTGGGATTCGCCGGCGCGTTAAACGCGGGCGCTTGCTGGGCGCGAAGCCTGCTCGCGAGCATGCCCGCGGCAAAAAGCATCGCGGCGGAAAGCAATATCGTCACTGCGCGGCGCATTGAACGCATCTGGACCCCTCCTAGGCTCGTTTACGCCTATGCTCTTACATCCGAATCGCGCCTTTCGTCAAGGGAGCGAGCGCGGGGCGACAAATTCAGCCGGAAGAATACCCCGGGGTAAGACGACGGACGTCACGGTCTTGGCAGCATGTTTTACGCAGAGCGAGCGTCACGAGAACGTTCGCGCTGCGTAGGAATATTTGGAACCGCTGCAGCCGCACCCTTAATTTATCGCGTTGAAACCCTGTCCCCCCATGAGCCCGTTGGGGGGAGCCAGAGTCGCTCCGCTCAGCGTGCCGGGCACGAATTGAACGTTTGTGATCCCCTTATTTGAACCGTCCTGAAAGTTGAAGTAGTGATCGACTTTCCCGTTGGTCACGGCGACGTTTATCCCGAGGAAATGGACATTTCCGATCGCGACGGTACCGCCGCCACCCCGAATTACGTCTACAGCGGCGCTATCGCCATAGGACGGGTCGGGTCCATTAACGTGTGGGTTGGTGACGGTCAAATTCTGGAATGTGAGGCTGGCTCCATTTGCCGCATAGAAGCGCCCGGCAGCGCCGGCGCTTCCGCTCTGATCGCTGAAGGAGTCCTGTATCAGTATTGAACCGGGCGCATTCGAGGGATCGTTGTTATTGGCTATATAGCCATAGCGCTGATTCCCGGTGGAATGGTGGCGCAATACCTTGATGCCGACCGGCTGCGACGTCGAGTCCATCAGCCAGAGGCTGATCAGCAGGCCGTCTCCCGCATTCCCATCCGTGTAGCAATCCTGAATATTGACATCGAGCAGAAAGTCAACCGGCGCGTTTGGCTCGACGTCAATGCCGCTCTGCGGCGCGGTGCCGATCGTATTCGTGAAATGGTCGCGCAAATAGTAGATGTGATTGACTCCGCCGGTGATACTCGAGCCTTGCCGACGGTTGTTGTTGAAGACGGAGTCTTCGACGGTCACGTTTGTGCTGTAGCTCACGTATAGCCCATCGCCGCCCGAATCGTTGCAGGAGATCCCGCTGACGGTCACGTTAGTGGCCTTCTCGATGTCCAGGCAGTGCCGCCACTCCCCGCTCGTGTACTCTGCCTTCCGCATATGAAACACCGACGTAGCAGCCCCGGCTCCGACAATCGTGACATTCTGCGCGTGCACATTCAGCAGATGATCACTTGTGCCGTAACCTGAATTTGCGGTTACCGTGACGTTTGCATCGACCAGCAGATACGAATTGGCCGGAACTGCAAGCGGAGAGACGTTGTAATTGCCAGCCGGGATTTCGAGGGCTTCCCCATTTGCAGCGGTGTAGTTCAGAGCCGTCTGAAACACGTTTGTGTCATCGCCGCCGAAGCCGGCACTGCCAAAATGCGACAGGCTGAACGTTGTTGCCGGTCTGGGAGGCAGGGAAGAGTTGCTTGGAGAACTGTTGATGGTCACCGCGAGCGAGGCCGACGCGGTCGCGCCGGTGGAGTCTTTCACCGCTATCGACGCCATTTGCGTTCCCGCCATTGTGGGTATGCCGCTGATGGTTCCCCCTGGCGTGACCGAGAGGCCGGCAGGAAGAGTCGCGGCTGACCATGCGTAGGGCGAAGTGCCTCCTGAGACTGCCAGAGTCGCGGAATATGCCGTGCCCATGGTTCCGCCTGGCAGAGTGGCCGTAGAAATCGTCAGCGGAGCAGGAGCAGGTGCAGGCGCGGGTGGCGAGACAGGGACAGGGGCGGATGATGCGCCCTGGAACGCGAGGATTTCCATGGCGTAGTTAAAGCCCGAACTGGGAGTGACGGAGGCTTGATAGGAGCCCGCCGCCGAGACAGCTCGATCGACCAAACATATCGTCGCTCCAGATGTGTTCTGGCTAATGCCCCATGCCGAGTTCGAATTAGAACAAGATGGCGAGGTCCACTCATCGGCAGCCCAGGCGAAGAGATATTCATTCGCCACGCTGGTAGTGATCGAGGACGAGGACCACGGAGTTGTCGAGGTTAGCGACTC
>Ga0206953_1159_pt1 | contig 11097 bp, 12 predicted proteins | sample Alteio_BWOrgHeat_36_FD_152977 | JGI IMG/M metagenome (GOLD analysis project Ga0206953, IMG submission 152977) | Enriched cells from forest soil in Barre Woods Harvard Forest LTER site, Petersham, Massachusetts, United States -... | ecosystem: Environmental > Terrestrial > Soil > Temperate forest >...
GGGCAGAGGGCAGGACGTGCACAGCACGTCCCTACAATCAGGAGTAGTGCTTGATGTTTCGGGTGTGCCGTCGGGCGTTTATTTTATCCGTCTTTCAGCGAACGGATATGTGCAGTCGCGGAGCGTAGTCATCCAAAAATGACCACGATTTTCAGGATTCGCAGGATGATATTGGATTTTGCTTGCTTTTGGGTTTTGGATGTAGTATATTGTGTGGTATGGTTATAGGCACCAATTTCTACAAGAAAAGACATCTTCATTCGTTGACAGCCTGGAATAGTAGTTTTCTATATGAACGAGTTCTCTGAGAAAACATCCGTTGCAACAAATGGGCGAAATTAGCTCGGAAACGAGGGTTCATCGGGAACTCACAAGAAAGAAAAACGGCACCTATTTCTTGGGGAAAATCACTGGAAACTATCGCCCCGTGTATGGGTTTTAGAACGACTGCATTAACCCATTGCCATTATGAAAACTATACGGATCCCAGCCATGCTTGTCCCGGCTATAGCCGGATTCATCAGCCTTGCGAGTTGCTCGAGCAGCTCGACATCGCCATCGAACACAAACACGGTGCCGATGCCGACGATCGGAAGTTCATATATTAAGGTTGATAACTCATCGATCACGACCTTTGACACTGTGAAGGCGACCACGAAGCTCGACTCCATTCATGTGGGCGGCACCGTCCGAATGGTAGTAGAGACGGATGCCGCGAACGGCGGAAAAGACACCATCCTTGAATCTTTCCTGACGAATGCCGATCTTGCGCTCGAAGGAGCCTCGTCGGGCTGGGGGCCAGTAGGAAAATATGTTGAACTTCCCTTCGTTTCACACACGATGGTAACCGACACGTTTTCCAACGAATATGGTGGCGTGTTCTCTCACGATTCCGTCGTGGCCATTTATAATGGTGCCGGCAAGCCATTCCATTTGAATGGGCAGACGTATCCGACCGATAGCGTGACCGTCGCTTCGTTCTCGCAAGGCACAGAGATAGATTATTACTATACGTTTATTCCAACGCTTGGGATCATGGCGAGTACAGGTAACTCCGGCGGTTATTCCGACTGGGTCACTTCTTATTCCATAATTCCCTGAAAATAAGGAGATTTATTTCGCGGGATTTGTGGTTCATATTCGCAGGTCGCCGTATCTTTGTATTCGTTACATGAAGAGAATCCTTATTTCGGGCACAGTATTAGCTTTTCTCACCGCCGTGGGTTTGACCGCAGCGGGGTTCGATTTTGCGGGCGGCGTCGATTCCTTCACCGCCCAGCCGGATGGCGATGGTATCACGCTGAACTGGCAATCGCAGATCGAAACGGGCATTGCCCACTACACCGTTCAGCGCGCCGATATTCGGAGCACGAATGATTTTCAGAACGTCAGTACGGTTGCAACGCTGGGTAATTATTCTTATTATAAGTTCCACGACGCGCATGTCAGCGCCGCCCCGCTCGCCGGACAGAACGGCAACATGACGACACTTTCCGATGCCTTCAAATACCGGTTAGAGATCGATCTCACGAGCGGCGATGTCAGCTATTCCTCCACCGTGAGCGTGACCAAACCCTCGAGCGGCGTCCGCCGGACATGGGGCATGATCAAAGAGATGTTCCATTGATTCCCAAGCCGGGATCTGCAGTTCGGTCTCTATTTCCGCCGAAGCTCCATCGAAGCCTTTGCCTACCCGGAACGGGTGGATTCGCCATGAAGTTATGTTATTGGAGCATTATTCCGCATAGTGATTCCGAAAATTGGCGCCATGAAATTCATATTTAGCATCGTTCTTTTTCTCTTAGCCGCTCAGGCCTGCATCGTTCATGCAGGCGGGCCAAGAATTGAGAAAAAACTTGGCGGCGATTCCACCATTTTCACCATGACGCTCGATCCGGGCGAGCATCCCAAACCGGGCAAAAGCTTTCATGTTACGATCCACGTTACGCCGGGAACCGACTGGCATGTCTATAGCTCGAAGATGTCCACCGAGGGCGGACTTGTGCCGCTAACGCTCGCTATACCTCCGGAACTCGCAGAAACGTTCGAAGTAGAAAAGATCGAAGAGACGGGTGACATCAAAACGGCATTCGACTCCAACTTCATGGCCGTAACGATGGCGCATTTCACGCCATACGATCTTATCGCCACGATCAAAGTGAAGCAAAAGCCGAATCCGGATTCAGCGTTCTATCTCCTGCTGCATTTCCAGACTTGCAACGAGACGATGTGCATGCCGCCGCGCACCTTCGCCGTACCAATGACCTTCCTCGGCCAGCCGCCGATCAAACTTCGTGTGGCGGGTGTTATCATCAAGCCAAAGTTTGAATTAGCCAGCCTTTACAAACCCGAATGACGCTCCGAGCCAGGCATATCGTCCTTTGCGTGGCGCTGCTGCTTGCAGGAGTGGGGGTGGGGCGTGGGAAAGATCCGAGGTTGGAGAAGAAAATAAGCCGCGATTCGACGATCTTCATTGTCAACTTGGAGCCAAACCAAGTTCCTACTGCGGGCAAAGAGTTTAAGGTTAGGATGCACGTTCAGTTTCCGAACTATTGGCATGTCTATAGCTCACAATTATCTCCTGAAGGTGGGCTAACTCCTCTCACAATACAATTCCCAGATTCTTTATCTGACTATTTCCAAGTCGTAAACTTGAGTGAGACGGGAAAGCTAAAGACCTGGTTTGACTCGAGTTTCATGTCGGTTGTGAAAGCTCACTTTTCACCGTTCGACCTTATCGCCACGATCAAGGTAAAGAAAAACTCGTCAACGCTCATCCCCTTCCACTTCTACGTTCAGTTCCAAACTTGCGATACAAACAGCTGTCAACCACCTCGCTGGTTTGAGGTTCCTATGACGGTGCTCAATGCAAGACCGCTCATGCTGAAAATCGCTCATGGTACTCCCGATACCACGAGCACGCCAGTGGCATCCGGGGATAGTATGGGTGGATTAGCGCTTCGGAAAGATTCCACAGCCAGCATGGGCATGACGGCGGGCGGCGCGCAGAGCCAGCCGCCATCGGGGGCGTCGGCTCCGGCGGCGGTTGCGAATGGGGATGTGGCCAAGATAGCGGAAAGCTCGATCTGGCAGTTCATCCTGGCGGCGGCAGGCTTTGGGCTGTTGGCGCTGCTGACTCCCTGCGTATTCCCGATGGTTCCCATTACAGTCAGCTTCTTTACGAAACGTAATGCGGGATCCAAGAAAGAGGCTGCGAAGGATGCGTTCCTTTATGCGGGCGGGATCATTGTAACCTTTGTGCTGCTCGGGTTCATGCTCTCGCTGATCGCGGGACCGGCGGGCATCAATCAGTTCGCGGCGAACCCGTGGGCGAATATCATTATAGCGGCGATCTTCATTGCCTTTGCGCTGAACCTATTCGGATTATTCGAGATCGGAGTTCCCTCTTCCGTGTTGTCGAAGCTGAACGCGACGGCGCAGCATTCGAAGAACCGGACATTCTCCGTGGTGCTGATGGGATTTGTTTTTTCGCTGACAAGCTTTACCTGCACGGTTCCTTTTGTGGGAACGCTGATGGTTGCGTTCTCGCGCGGATCGTGGTTTGTGCCGCTCATCGGCATGGTGGTGTTCGCCAGTATTTTTGCTGCGCCGTTCTTCCTGCTTGCGCTCTTTCCGAATGCGATGAAATCGCTGCCGCGCTCGGGAACCTGGATGAACAACGTGAAAGTCGTGATGGGCTTTTTGGAGATCGCGGCTGCGCTGAAATTCTTCTCGAACGTCGATCTGATCTGGCAGTGGCATTTCTTTTCGCGCGATCTTGTGTTGGCAATATGGGTCGCCATTGCGATCATCACGACAGTCTATCTGCTTGGCCGTTTTCAGCTTTCGCACGATACTCCGGTCGAGCAGATCGGGGCGATTCGCGTGCTCATTGCCGTGTTTTTCCTTTCTGGTGGAATTTATTTATACACTGGATTCAACGGGCATCCCTTGGGACAGATCGACGGATTCCTGCCACCGATGGATAGCGGAGAATCCACGCAATCGGCTTCGGTTGTAAACACTTCGCCATCGGCAACACAAGTGTTTCAGCCGCAATGGATCCCATCCTATTCGGCTGCGCTTGCGGAAGCAAAAAAGACCGGAAAGAATATTTTCATTGATTTCACTGGCTACACCTGCACGAATTGCCGCGCAATGGAGGCCACGGTATTCAAACGTCCGGATGTGAATCAGATCTTGCAGAAATATGTCCTCGCGCGGCTTTATACCGACAACGGTTCCCTGCTCAACGATACGAACCGCGACATGGAAGAGAACCGGTTCAATACGATCGCGCTACCCTATTACGTCATTATTTCTCCGGATGACAAACCTCTGGCAACCTTCCCCGGCTTTACGCGCGACGCCGAGGACTTTAAGAGCTTCCTGCAACTGAGGAGGCAATCCTCTGTTAGTGCTTCGGTTGCGATGTTGGGGCGGTGAGATTGAAATTTCTATCTCCCCATCCCCTATTTATCCCATCCATTCCGCCCTCCCCTTCCCAGGGTTTCGCTATCGCTCCACCCTGGGCTAATTTCCGGTGTTGATTTTTATAGATGCGTTATTCATCATGGCACATTCGTACACAGGGATTTATTACCATTTGATCTTTCATACTAAATCGAACGATGTCTTAATTCCCAAAGTATTGTTTGACGATTTATTCGCCTATATTGGAGGCATAATTCGAAAAGACAATGGTATTCTTCATGAGGCGGGGGGAATGCCCGATCATATTCATTTACTGTTAACGATTCACCGTAGTGTATCCATTGCTGATGCGGTTCGAGCCATCAAAGCGCGTTCGTCACTCTGGCTTTCAAAGCAAGGTATCCAAGACTTCAAGTTGGCAGAATGGATACGCCATTTTCAGCGTGAGCTCAAGCATTGTACCAGCCGTAAGAAAATACATCCAAAATCAAGAATACCATCATCGAACTCAAAGCGCCAGCGATGAGCTGAATGGTTTTTATGAACGCCACGGGATTCCAATCGAAGCGCGAGAATAATTCTGTATCGGTAAATAGCCCAGGGTGGAGTGATAACGGAACCCTGGGATGTTCGGGTAAGGAAAAAGGAACCCCTATAATTATTGAACGTTGAAACGCTACATCCATTCATAGTGCAAGCCATTACCGATTCAACTGATCCCATAGAAACATCGAACCGCTTCACTGAGCGGCTTCGAACGGCACAGGCACGTCCTATTCTTACGGATGGGTCGATGGCGGGAACGCTCCATGCTGCGGGTTTGACGGATTCGCTCACCGAGCACTACAATCTCACGCAGCCAATTGCCGTGGAACATGCCCATCGCAGGTTTGCGGAGGCTGGTGCAGAATTGCTGATGACAAACACCGAGCATGCAAATCCACTCACGCTCGCAAAGTATCTTATTGCGGAAAAAAACTTTGAGATCAATCGGAAAGGTGTGTGGCTGGCGCGGGCGGTGGCAAACGATTTTGGCGCTCTTGTCGCAGCAGCGGTTGGACCGATAGGAAAATTTCTCGCTCCCATCGGCCCGCTAAAACATGAGGATGTTCGCCGCGCTTTCCGCGAACAGATACTCGCACTTGCCGATGGCGGGCCTGACGTCATCATTCTCAAAAGTTTTATTGATCTAACGGAGCTTGAAATAGCGATCGAGGAAGCTCAGTCCGTTGCGCCGAATCTTCCGATCATCGCACAAAAAACATTCCCAGAAGATGGCGCTTTGCTCGCCACTGATTTTGCGCGCAATGTGGCCGAGCGGTTGAAGTCGCTTGGAGTCACGGTCATCGGTAGCAATGGGACGGTCGGGCCGAACCGGATGCTCTCGATCATACAGGCATTTGCGGTTCCCGGCATCCCGATCAGCGCGCAGCCCGATATTGGCATACCCACGCTCATCGATGGGCGCGCGATCTATCACGCAACTCCAGAATATCTCGGTTTAGGCGCAAAGCACCTTGTAGAGGCGGGTGTTTCCATTATCGGCGCTTCGGGTGGTGCATTGCCGGAGCATATTCGCGCTATTCGCGATGCAATTGCAGACGTTCCGGCGGGAGAAATAAAATTCCGGAAGATCGGGGTCAAACCGGACGGGCAAAACGGGAAACCGAACGAAGAAAACTTTTCACAATTCAAGAAGCATCTTGGAAAAAAATTCCTTACCACGGTCGAACTGGATGTTCCACGCGGACTCGATATGTCGAGCGTGTTGGAAGGCGCATCGTATCTCGCCAAAGCCGGTCTCGACGCGGTGAATATCTCCGATGGAGCACGTGCGCGCTTACGAATGAGTTCCCTCACGCTCGGCCATATTGTGCAATCAAAGTGCGGGATCGAAGCAATTACACATCTTGCGTGCCGCGATCGTAATATGGTAGGTTTGCAATCGGAGTTGCTCGGAGCAGACGCTCTCGGAGTCCGCAATATCCTCTGTGTGACCGGCGACCCGGCGCAGATCGGCGATTACCCGTATGCGACGAGCGTATATGACATCGACGCGATCGGACTGATCCGCGCGGTGAGGTCCATGAACGATGGCTGCGACTTGATGGGGAACCCGATCTCCGGCGGAGAAATACATTGCACGCATTTTCTTATCGCATGTGGATGCAATCCGATCGCCGATGATATGGATCGTGAGGCAACTCGCCTTGAACAAAAAATTAAGGAAGGATGCGAGGTGATCTTTACACAGCCGCTTTTTGAAATGACCGCTCTCGAAAAATTCCTTCAGATCATCAAGCCGTTTCAGGGAACAGCGCGGATCATGCTCGGGATCATGCCGCTTCGAAGCAAACGCCATGCGGAATTTCTGCATTATGAAGTTCCCGGCATGTCTATTCCGAATTGGATACAGGAGCGCATCGCTAAACGCACGACCATCGAAGAGCAAAGCACCGAAGGCGTTGCAATTTGCGTGGAATTTCTGAAGGAAGCAAAATCGCTGGTCGATGGGGTCTATCTCATGCCGCCGTTCAAGAAATATCAGATGGCCGTCGAAATCTTGGAGAAGATCGGATGAGCGTTTCACGTATTGGAATAGTGCTCGTAAACTGGAATAGTTACGAGGATACCATGGTTTGCTTGCGTTCGCTGGCAGCGGTTACATACCCTAACGTAGAGATCATTGTGGTCGATAACGGCTCGAAGGATGATTCGCTTTCCAAGCTTCGATCAGAATTCCCGAACGTCACGTACCTTCCATCGAAAGAGAATACCGGCTTCACTGGCGGGAATAATCTTGGCATCGATCATGCTCTCAATGCAGGGTGCGATCATGTCCTTCTGCTCAATAACGATACTATTGTATTGCCTGATTTTCTAGAGCCGTTAGTCAAACGCTTAGAATCCGATCCGAAAATTGCTGCAGCAAGCGGCAAGATCTATTACGCTCCCCAAACGCGCGGAGGCGAAGACAAAGTGATCTGGTATGCCGGATGCTATCGTAAATGGCACATGGGCTATCATCATTATGGTGTTGAGGAAAAGGACACGGGCAAATTCGAGACTCCGAAAGAAATTCCTTACGCTTCGGGATGCCTTATGCTTCTACGTGGAAGCGTCATTCGAGAGATCGGCGTTCTTTCACCTGAATATTTCATTTATTGGGAAGAAGCCGATTGGTGCCACCGCGCGCGCGATGCGGGATATATCTGCATGTACGAACCGAAGAGCGTGATCTATCATAACTTCACGAGTGCGGCGCTCGGATATGAAACGGCGTTCCACATGTACATGCAGTATCGGAACTGCTTTATCTACGCAAAAAAGTTTTATCACGGATTCGATTCGTTCCGATTCTGGACGCTCTACCCCATTTACATGCTCTACCGCTGGGTGTTCGACCTTCGCGCGAAGAACCCAAAAGCAGCGCGCGCGATCTGGTGGGGAATGTGGGATTATTTTAAAGGGTACCGAGGAAAAAAAGGACTCGTCGAGCGAGGATTTATGAAGATCTGACTTCTGCATCATGTTAAATTATAGCATAAATCGTTCCTTGCGCAACCTCGTCGTTGCGCTGAATCTATTGATCGCTCTGGCAATCACAACTTGCTCCGAAGGATGCGTTCGTCGTCTGGGCTCCAACCAGATATATGAAAATGTCATCTTTATTCCATCCGTCAGAGACACAAACGTCAAATATGAAACCACAGTCTTTACCACCACCGAATCGGAAGCTGACTCCTCTCCGATCGTGATTATTAATCATGGAACAAACCCTGGCGGTAAACAGAACCGCGATCGTGAAATCTGGCCTACTCATTTCTTTACGAATTTAGGCTATACCGTCATTTTACCCATGAGGCGTGGATACGCAAATTCAACCGGGACACGAGTGGGTTTGTACGAATGCGATCTAACCCAATATGGATTGGAGAACGCTGCTGACATTGAGGATATAGTCACATGGCTTGAGACACAGAAAAAATATAAGTCCAGAAAAATAATACTGATTGGTCAATCAACCGGGGGGCTGGCTACAATGGCCTATTCTTCTCTTACAACCCATCCCGTTGATGCTATTATCAATTTCCATGGCGGGATGAGACCATCCTCACCGCCGTCGCTTTGGTTTTATACGGCAAACGACCATTCTAGCAATCCTGAATATATTTCAAGGCTTTACAAATCTTTTGCAGATGCCGGCGGAACGGCAAAGCTGATTCAACTCCCCGCATTCAAGTCAGACGGGCATTATCTTTTCGGTGATCCGGATGGAGGAAGTATTTGGCAACCCATTGTACTCGATTATCTCCGGGAAAGACATCTCATTCCAAACAACTAATCATGCCAACATCACTCGTTACCGGCGCAGCCGGATTTATAGGTTCCCATGTCGTCGATGCATTGATCGAGCGCGGCCATACGGTCGTCGCACTCGATGACCTTTCCGGCGGATTTGCCGATAATGTGAATCCGAAAGCAACTTTCATCCAAGCAAGCTGCGTGGATCACGAACGCTTAACAAAATTATTTAACGAACATGCCTTCGATTACGTATTCCATCTTGCGGCGTATGCTGCAGAAGGACTTTCGCACTTTATCAAGCGATTCAATTACACGAATAACGTGATCGGCTCGATGAATTTGATCAATGAATCGGTAAATCACAATGTCAAGCGGTTTATCTTTACAAGCTCCATAGCAGTCTATGGCAAGAATCAATTGCCGATGCGCGAAGATCTTACACCGGCACCGGAGGATTCCTATGGCATCGCAAAATACGCTGTGGAACTCGATCTGAAAGCCTCGCATGAAATGTTCGGATTGGATTACGTGATCTTCCGTCCGCACAACGTCTATGGCGAACGCCAGAACACCGGGGACAAATACCGCAATGTGATCGGGATTTTTATGAACCAAACGCTGGCGGGTGAACCATTCACCATCTTCGGCGATGGAGAACAAAAACGAGCGTTCTCGTATATTGGCGACATAGCGCCCATCCTTGCAGATAGCGCAACCCATGATGGAGCCCGGAACGAAATTTTCAACGTCGGCGCCGATTCCGTTTATAGTGTCAACGAACTTGCGAATGAAGTGATGAATGCAATGGGTGTAAAAACCGAAATACGACATCTTCCCGCGCGCAACGAAGTCGTCGATGCCTGGAGCGATCATGCAAAAGTTCAGCGTGTGTTCGGCAAGCATCCAGAGACGACGCTTGCCGAAGGGCTGCAGAAAATGGCGGATTGGGTGCGCGCTAATGGCCCACGAAAATCGAATCCATTTGAAGGGATCGAGATCGAAAAGAATTTACCGCCAAGCTGGAAAAATGTATGAGACGAATCTTATTGCTTTCTAATTAGGGGGAGCGAATCGGTATGAAAATGTTTCGAAAGAATATCTCTTTTGTAACAAATACATATTCGAGTGTGTCTGTCTATTTAGCCTCCTTTAGGAGAGTTTCAGACATTTCAAACAAACGAGTTATTATGACCCTTTTTACGAATTTTTTCCCGCGGGCTGCCAGTAAACTTAGTCGATTACTTACCGGCTCAGTGCTCGCACTTGCGAGCATCGCTGCCGTCGGCACGTATGCCGTCCTTGATACAAATGCCCATTCTGGCGGAATAACCGGGCAAACTCAAAAAACGACGAACGCGGGGTGTTACTGCCATTGTACAAACTCCTCATCGGGTACAACCGTAACTTTGACCTCTTCCAGTGGGACTTCCCCATTGGTGACAACACCCAGCACTACCTATAACTTCACGATCACCGTAGCAAATAGCGGCGAAGGCTCAAATGCTGCAGGTGGATGCGATATTTCTACTTACACCGGCAATGGGTTAACGGCAGGAACCGGCCTCTATTCATCCAGTGGAGAATTGACACATAGCAGCCCTAAAAGCTTTTCTGGGAATGGGTTCACCACATGGAATTTCACCTACACGAGCAGTTCTACATCCGGCTGGGATACCATTTATGCAACCGGAAACGCAGTTAACGGCGACGGGAGTGATGACCCTGGTTTATGTGAAGATAACTGGAATTGGGCTCCGAAATTCATTATCCATAACGTAACGCCGCCGGTGCGTATGGCGCTCGGGCGAACTTCTATCTCGCTTGGGCAGCTTCGCGTTGGTAAACGTATTGCGGATTCGCTTAAGGTGACATCGAATGGTCAGAATGCCATAACGATCAGTTCGAGCGGCATGAAATCTGGCGCGCAATTCTCAAGCTTTCCTACCTCTACGAACCGCACGATCAATCCGGGTTCGACCGAAATGGATAGCGTAATCTTTACGCCGACTGCGCGTGGCTCTTTCAACGATTCGCTTATTTTCACAACGAATTCCGATACCGTGCCCGAGCAACACATGGGCGCTTATGTGAGCGGGCAAGGCATTCAGGCTATTTTTAATTCGACGAATGGCACCACGCTCGCGTTCGGCAATGTCCGTGTCATTCCCAGTGTTCCTAAAAGTTACGGTTCCTTGCAAGGTTTGTCCGACTCGAATCGAACCCAGATTGTTCGGACTTGAGATCTGAATTTGCGGCTGAGTTCCCGCGCCTGAGAGCGAAACAGATGGAGCCGTCACGCCATTCGATGCTGTGAAGTTTAGCGAACCGCTATACGATTGCTGTGCTGTTGGTGCA
>Ga0206953_1160_pt1 | contig 10888 bp, 9 predicted proteins | sample Alteio_BWOrgHeat_36_FD_152977 | JGI IMG/M metagenome (GOLD analysis project Ga0206953, IMG submission 152977) | Enriched cells from forest soil in Barre Woods Harvard Forest LTER site, Petersham, Massachusetts, United States -... | ecosystem: Environmental > Terrestrial > Soil > Temperate forest > O...
AGGTACTCGTTGCCCTTGGCAATTAAGTGCGTGACTAGTAGCGCCACGAGATACACATGCCTGGGCAGAAGTAAGCCAATCCTTTTGTATGCGTGGTTCTGTGTATCCAAGCTTGGGATAGTAGAATTGTACTGGCAGATAATACGCATCTACGTTTCTGATAATCACTGATAGGGTGATTATCAGCGTTGTTTGCAGAAGGAATGTATATAGTTTCATACCAATTTTTATCTTTCTTGCTCAGTGTGCGAATGCCGCATTCATAATCCATAAAGCATTCGATCTAAGGCGTTAATTCTCTAGTATAGTGCCGCTTACAGAAACGTAAATAATAGCCGACTTCTTGTGCGTATTATCCGATCTGTTATACTAGGTGCATTGAGTACGCAACCGGGCTATAACCACACTCCAGGCAAAGGTATTTTCTCATGTGCAACAATCATAATCAGCATCCTAACCAATCACCAGATAATGATTCAACTATTGATCAGCAGCAGGGGCAGACCACTGATGTTAATGCTTTGCAAAAAGAGCTGCAAGAATGCCTCTTGAGCCAACAGGAATGGAAAGAGCGCTTTTTAAGAACGAATGCTGATTTTGAGAATTTTAAACGACGCAGCACGCGTGACCAAATAACCTGGATGGAAACCAGTCAGCAAAAACTGCTGGTAGAATTACTTCCTATCGTGGATGATTTTGACCGAGCGTTTCAGCAGATCTCAACAAATGTTGATCAAAAAGCGGTTGCCAAAGATTTGGAAGGTTTTTCGTTCATCCGTGCGGCACTGCAGAAATATTTGCAGCAGTTTGGCGTGGAACCGATGAAGGAATATACGGTCTTTGATCCTTCATTGCATGAAGCAATTGGTCAAGTGTCTGATTCAACCAAATCTTCAGGTGCTATTGCACAAGTACTCCAACAAGGGTATATGTGGAAGGGCAAAGTCCTGCGACCAGCACGCGTTATGGTCGTTGAGTAGTTGTTATCAAGGATTTTTTACGAAACCTGGGCTAGCCCAGGTTTTTTTATGCTATTATCAAATGTATCCAAACGGATACATTTGATATTTGTGTGATGTATAAGTTTGATAATAAATAGCTAATACTTGCTTGTTGCACTTTCGATTGTTCTATTGGCTTATGCCTTCCTTCCGTCATCCTTGCGCAAGCGAGGACCCAGTTTAATTATTGCTTCTCGGCATTCATTAAACCATTTCGTAATCAGAAAAAAGAAATGAAAATTTTCGCTTAGTTATCAATAAGATTTTTAACATTAATAGCTTCAAAACTGGGTCCTCGCTTTCGCAAGGATGACGGAGGAGGCGTATAAATCAACGAGAGAGTGAGAGTTTTAGGCAAATCAAGAAATAACGATTTATTTACATAATTTCCCATTGCGTCTAGCTCACTTCTATCAATAAATTACTTAACCCTTACAGCAACGACTTTAGAGGATATTTTTTATTCTCAAACTTTATCCCGCATTGGCATTAAATAATTTGCTAGGTAACAGCTATTGGGGTGAGGTACCCTTATAGGGTGAGTTTATATAAATAATCATCCTATTCTTCTTAGAGGAAATTTTATGATAGATAAGCAAAAAATTAAGTATAACTTTGAAGAATTTAATTTAATTGTCACAAAGGCGACTGATGATGCTAAACGGAAATTTGATAACCTTGGCAATAAGCTGCGAGATTATTCTCCTGGTTCTGAAGCAGACAAAAATAAGAGAGAGCTTTTATATAAAAGGGAGGCACTAAGTGTTATGCCCGAATGGGGAATTATTGTTTTAGGGACCTTAAAAAGCAGTGATATTCCTAATGAAAAGAAGGAGGAAATTGAAGAAATCGTTATTGTATCTAAAAATATAGTAAGTTTCCCATTTGGACTTTCTGCTGATAGGATCGAGCATTTTAAAGAAGATCTTCAGCTCCTTAGTGATAAAATAAAAAAACGGCAAATTAAAATTCGAGTTCGAGCTTCTACTTCAAGAAATTCAACAAACCAATAAGTAGTTCAATAAAAATCAGAACGATCACCAGAATTGAGAGAATATCGCCGCGTGTGACGTCAATTTTGTTTTGGTATACCGACTGGATATCATGAATAATGGTGAGTTTGCGGTCTATTGAATGTTTCCAATTGCTCAAATCAAGTTGCTGCACCAGCAGATCATACAATTCTGAAAAATACGGCTCACCGGCAAATTTAATACTGCTTTCAAGACGTTCAGTAATAACAGAAATGTCTACTTTAAGTTTGCCCAGACGCGCAATTGGGTCACTGGAAACGCTGACTGAAAATGGTAAATATGATTGAATTGGCAGATTGCGGCCTTCACCTTCGTAAATCTTGTGCAGCTGCTGATCGAGTAAGCGATCAAAATAGCGCAATTCAAGCTGTTGGATGTTGGCAAATTCAAACAGATCTAAAATTTCTGCATATTCAGCATCGTACAAAAAGGTGGCGTCCGTATCGACGATGATCAAATCACCACGAAAATAACCGATGGCTGAAGCAAGAATTTCATTCTTTTGATATTCAGAAAGACTTTGTGTTTCGAAACGCAGCATCGAAGTGATCACACCGCCGTACTGATTTTTTAAATCGGTGATGCTAATTGCCTGATCAGGATTTACTTGAACCACTGCATAAGTGGTATTCATCTGAAAGAAATGTGGTTGAGTAATGCAATGCTCAATTTTTTTAAATATCGACTTGGCATCAATAACACTCTGCTCAAGAAATTGATTGTTGATGCGATTAAAATCTTTCAAAACGCGTTCGAGAGTGCCATCAAAGGGCAATTGGTAGGTGAGCGAAATAGCGCCAAAGCTGTTAATTTTTGCACTTATGCAGCGAGCGCTCTCATGAGGCCGTGGGAGCTCTACTGCCAGAGGCGTGTGATAGTTTTTGAAATATTTTGGCAGCGTAAGTGGCACTTGGGTCAGTGATCTAATTTGTTGAACCTTTTCAAAGTTGATATCATCGCCGACATCAAACGCATGAAAAAGATAGATATTACCAGAGAATTCTTTATCGATAATGCTATTGTCAGCATTACTATGTACTAAGTTTGCCAAAAAGAACCTTTCAAATAGCTCAATGCTCTTGGGTATAATAAATGCACTCTTGCCATCGAGTCTATCATGAAGATGGTCAGGAATAAAATAGCGGCATTTATCTGCATTCTAATGCGAATAGTTGTGCCTATGGATGTCTTAGCTGGGCGCTTGACCGCTGTACATTAACGTATACATTACGTTAATCACCGCATCATTCTTTTCCTGCTGCTCCTGCTCTTTGCTGCTTTCTTGTTGGGAGCGGAAATATTTGCACAGGAAATACGTCAAAAAGCTGCTGGTGTGAAAAAGCAAACGAACGCGTACGGTTTCTAACCAGAGCTCATTCCAAGTGACTAAATGGCCGAGAGCGATTTTGCATATGCGTTGGTCATCGGTTAACGTATTATCTGCTGTTTCTAATAACTGATAATTAAAGTTTGCTTGATATATTTGCGCTTCGTCTTGCGAAACTAATGAAGTAATCCATTGAAGTAATTGACCATATTCTAAGAACGGAAAAGGCCATTCGAAACACTTAATACTCAAGACGCTGCCAGGATCAGTGGCATATGATTTAATAGTTGGTGCTACGGTGCTGTAGTCGTATTTTGTATTGCTTATTCTGCGCGAAATCTGGTCAAAGAGTAGGGCGTGCGCACAGACCGCTATTTCAGGGCGATGATTAGCCGTTAACTTTTTGACAAGGGTACGGAAAGGGGCCCCAATGCATCCCCAATTTAAAAAAAGCCGTGTTGCAATATTGGGCATCATGCGATCGAAAAGATATACGTTAGCTAAATGACAGCTAAGGCCGCTGGCAGCGCCAAGCGCGATGGCAGAAGAGTATTTAGCCGCAGGGGACATGTCAGAGAGCGTGAATGCGCGGGTGGTTTGCGTAATGGTGCTGGTGACCAGCATAAGCGCAAAAAAATGAAACTTTTTCACAGGACTAATCCTTCTTGAGAATGCTTAAAAACGCTTCTTGTGGCACTTCGATGTTGCCTACATTCTTCATCTTTTTCTTGCCTTCTTTTTGCTTTTCAAGCAGTTTGCGTTTTCGCGAAATATCACCACCATAGCATTTTGCGGTAACGTCTTTACGCAGCGGCGCTACGCGTTCGCGTGCGACTATTTTGCTGCCGATAGCTGCTTGAATAATTACTTCAAAGAGCTGGCGCGGAATCGCTTTTTTAAGGCGTTCGGTCAATTCGCGGCCGAGGTTATATGCTTTATCGGTGTGCACGATGGTCGAGAGCGCATCAACGGCCTTGCCATTGAGCAGGATATCCATTTTAACCAGTTTTGCCTCTTGATAACCAGCTTCATCGTAATCAAAACTTGCATATCCGGAACTGAGCGATTTTAAGTCATCGTAAAAATCAGTGGCTACCTCATTGAGGGGCAAGGTGTACTTTAAAATCACGCGCTGTTCATCCATATACGTCATGGCTTTTTGGACACCGCGCTTTTGCTCGCACAGGGTGATGATATTGCCTAAGTATGATGTTGGGGTGATGATGGTTGCATTAATAATTGGCTCGAAAATTGCTTCAATTTGTTGCGGGTCAGGAAAATCTGAAGGACTTTCGATATCTATTTGATTGTCGCGATGAGCAAGTTTGACTTTAAAGAGTACGCTGGGTGCCGTAGCAATCACCGTTACATTGTATTCTTGCTCGAGGCGTTGTTTAAACACTTCCATATGCAACAACCCCAAAAATCCGCAGCGAAACCCTAAGCCAAGAGCGGTAGATGTTTTCTTTTCTACCGTAACGCTTGCGTCATTGAGGGTGAGCTTTTCAATCGCTTCACGCAGTTCCTCAAATTCTTCGTTGTCAGTTGGGAACAGGCCAGCAAATACCATCGGTTTTGCCGGCTTAAAGCCAGGAAACGGTTTGACAGAAGTGCCAGTGGTAAATACGGTATCACCTACGCGTGCTTCTTGTACCGTTTTCATGCCGGCAATCAGATAACCAACTTGGCCGGCAAAGAGTGCCTGCATAGGGCTAGGCTCCGGATACATTAAGCCGAGTTCGAGCACCTCGTAATCGCGTTCGGTTTGTGCCAGGCTAATATTGTCACCCTTTTTGATCTGGCCACTTTCAAGCGCGATCAGGCAAATAACGCCTCGGTATTCATCAAACCATGAATCAAAAAGGAGTGCTTTAAGCGGTGCGTTCAGCGTGCTTTTGGGCGCCGGAATACGATTGATGATAGCTTGTAAAATATCGTCGGTGCCAATATTTGCTTTGGCGGAGGCCAATACCACCTCATTTTCTTTAAAATCAAAGAGCGTATCAAGCTGATGCAACGTGCTTTCAATATTTGCCGTTGGCAAGTCTATTTTATTGATAACCGGAATGATAGTCAGCTCCTGCTCAAATGCCAAGAAAAAGTTCGCCATGGTTTGTGCTTGCACTCCTTGGCCGGCATCTACCAAAAGTACTGCTCCTTGACAGGCATAGAGTGAGCGTGAAACTTCGTAGCTGAAATCAACGTGTCCGGGAGTGTCAATCAGATTGAGCAGGTAGGTCACCCCTTGATATTCATAAAACATAGAAGCTGTTTGCGCTTTTACGGTGATGCCACGCTCTTTTTCCACTTGGAGCTTATCAAGAAACTGGGCTGATTTAGTACGGTCGGTTAACGTTCCTGTTTTTTCCAATAAGCGGTCGGAAAGGGTCGATTTGCCATGATCAATGTGCGCAATAATTGAGAAGTTGCGGATGCGATCCGGCGTAAAATCAGCAAGAGATATTTTTTTTAAGTCCATAATGCCCATTAGTTGCGTAAAAAAACAGCTTTCATAGCGTTAAGTGTAGGGCAAGAGGGCCCCATTGTAAATAAGGTCGGCAAGCTAATCCATTGCTAGGCCGTAAAAAAGCCTGTTTTTGGCCTAATTATTTACTTTGCTGAGCATGATTTTGTAGTTTTCTATTAATCAATATGATGCCCGATATGGGCATTTTTATGGCATTAAGAATTTGTTTTTATGCACTGATAAAGAGGGGAAAGCATGAAGATTACGCGTAATTTGAGCAGGGCTCTTTTGGTGGCAGCAGCCATAACAAGTGTTACCATGATCCTTTCAGTCGGACCGCGCCCGAATAAGTTGACTGGCCCGAGCGCTGATGCCAACGTGCAAGCAGTTGCTGATCAAATAGCAAGCCAATTGGCGCAGATAAAAAGCAAAACGCCGACTGCACAAGAGTTTGATGCGTGGAAGGCGAATCTTGCTGCCAATGTTAATAAGCTTGTAGGCCTGGTTGGGAGTATGGCTCAGTCTCAGGCAGCGCAGCCTGTTTCGCCATCAATTCCGTCAGAAGCGATGATATTGGCTGCTGTGCAACCGTTACTTTCATCCTTCTTTGAAAAAGCTAATATTTTCATGAAGTCATTGTCTACGGTGCGTTTTTTTGATGCAGCCAGAAAACCGATTGCACTCAACGATGCTGAAAAGATTATAAGAGACCTTGGCAAGCAACGTGACCAATTCCAAGTTGCTTTAGATACACTTGTTCTGAGCGGTGATTATGATGTGCTCATTAATCAGTTGCCACATGAGTATCAGGCTCTTAAGAAAGCGCTTGGTCAATTTGCTAAAGTGATCACTAATAAATTGTTCTTGCAGCTCAATGCGTACTTATTAACATTTAAAACGCGCACGCCAGAGCTTAATAGATTTGTAAAAATTCTCGAGCAGCAGTTGAAAATTAAAGATTTTAGAGAAAGCTTTGGCAATCAATTGTCAGCCAAAGAACGTGCTACACTTGATCAACTGCTGAATCGCATTAAGGTTTCTGGCGGATCGCTCCCGCAGCGGCAAGCATCAAAGAACAAACCGGCGACGGTAACAGAAGAGGGGCTTATTATGCCAGGAAAACAAATACCGGCAAAAAAGACGGAAGTTAAACCAGCGGCTGACACAAAAAGACGTGCTCGTGCAACAGACCAATTGGAACGTGCTGCCGTGGCATCGGCGGTCAGCAAACTGTTAGAAGATAAGAATCAGTTTGAACACCGACACAAAGCGCCGGTAACTGAAAAGGTTGCACCTGTGCAAAAAGCACCGGTAAAAGCGCCAGAAGCACCAAAGACTGAGCAGAAAGCGCAGGAACCTAAAAGAGAGATGACGATTGATGATTGGGAGTTCTTATTTTAGTAGATAGGTAATCTTTGATTGAGCGGCACGCATGATAGCAGAATCAGGCGGGCCGCTTTTTTTTTTACAAGGATGCGGTGGTTTCAGGAGTGATATATAAATTCTCCATAGTGTGTTTTACCTGATCGATCATGCCAGTGGCTTTGATCTCTTGATAGAGCTGTTCAACGATGGTGTCTATTTGTGCTTCTGCAGTTTTGAGTGCTTCATCATTTTTGCTGTAGCGGTATACCTGCATATGTTTTGGTCCTTCGGTCGGATTGAGCAATAGGTCAGGCGTTAGAATGACGCGACATTGACAATCTTTTGCAAGAGTATCCCCGCCCTCAATTAACCAAGGTATTGTTTGGAATATGTTAAGTATTTTTTGAGTTGTTATTTGCATTGAATTATTCCCAAGAATGTTAGCTATCTTTTTTCTTCCATGGCAATGAGAATAATAAACAGCATTGCAAACTACTTCTGATGAAAGTGCTACTTGAAGCATAATATTATTTTTTGAGTAACTAACTGTAGAAAAGTCACAGTGAAAATCTTTTAAGCCAAAACTATTGAGCAATTTATCCCATGAGTAGTTATCAAAAGAACTCCACATAGCATCACCATTCCGAATAAAGTGTAAGAGAGATGATTCGTTCTGATCAGCTGCGCCGGCTAAAAAACTAGGATTGACAGAAAGGAGACAAAACCTATGAAATGGCGAGCCATCACCATACTGTATACCTTGCGTACCTTTATTTAAGAGTTGAATTCTCGTGTCTAACCAATCGTTGGTCCTTAGTGTCATCGATTTGATAGGTTGGCGCAAAAAGAGAAAATTAGGCATTACGTTTCCAGTAAGCTTTTCAAAAAGTCGGGTGTGAAAATATGCCATTAAATATCTGATTGGCTGAGTAGTATGATAAAACACGTAAGGATATTTATTTTCTAAGAACAGAGTGCGTTCATTGGTCATGATAGAAGAAGTGGATAACCTTAAGTTATTGTTTTTTATCCATCTTCTTAGGGATTGATCGCCCAATAATCCTTCGGTGTGTGTGAGTGAGAAATCAAAAAATTGGGCTGCAATAATTCTGCCTAATCGTTTGCATTGCCATTCAAAGTCAGACTCGTCTAAGTATTGTTCAATTGATTCATAACCGAATAATTGATGAGCCAACTGGTTGTCCAGTTTTGGTTTACCATTGCTATTATTTGGTAATGCTTTGTGTGCTGCGCCTAAAGCTTCATCAGTTAATTGTTCAATTCGTTTAGCCATTTCAGGGCTGACTTCGATGTCAACTGTTTGCTGTGCGGCTTGGTCAATTACAACAGAACTGCCGGTATACCAACCGGCGACAGCATCAGCGAACTTGGCTGAAATGGTGTGTAATGATAATGCTTTGTTTGGCTGGTCAACCGAATTCAAATGATTGGCAACAACGGTTAAGCGGCGTTCTTGCGGATTTTCTGGCAACTCAGGGTGCTGTAGCGCAGGTGAATCTTTAGGTTTTTGCCCAGTACTATTTTGCGCTGGTTCATTCAACCAAGGGCGCAGTGGTACGGGCGGAGTAGTTGGTGATTTTTCAGGAATTGGCTGGGTGGATGCAAAGCGCATGCTGAATTGTGCCCATAAGCTGCTGATCGAGCTGAGGTGCAGCCAGGTGGAGACAAATGACTGTGCGTAGCGCCAGAGGCTTGTTACGCCAAAGAATGCAGGGGCAGGAGCGTTGAATAGCGCTGCTATGGCTAAAAACATGAGTAATAGCGTGCGGATAACCTTCATCTGAGTGACCTCCATTTATTTTTATAAACCTCTCTAATCCTTAGAATATCAGAAGTGTATAAAATGTCAAATGGAAATAATTAATGTGAGAGAGGCCAGGAGACGCTCTGCTGGGAGTGGGGAGGAGATTGAGATGGCTTCATTGAAGGGTCAGCGTTTGCTTTTAGCGCACAGCTGCAGTTGAAGCCCTAAAACATCGAATAATGATGTGAGGCTGTCCCAACGCGGATTGCCTTTTAATACTCGTTTTTACTTGAAAATGTAGTACCACCTGAGCGCATGCTGCTGCGGCGAATGATACGCCGTTCAGGTACTTCTGATTGTTCGGCTTCCCGAACCTTTTCTTTTTCAGGCGCATCCGCATCAAGAGTAGGGTACTGTTCTACGAGTCTTTTAAGCGATGTTAATTGCTCAGAAGGTTCATTTTTTTCAGATTCAACATCATGAGGCAATGGCAATGATCGGTCAATGGCGATGTCTTTTGCTGCAGCAGTGGGTGTATTGCATTGGCGTGGATATACCGCTTCCATAATGGCGCCATATGCATCGTGACATACGGTATAAAGCTGACGAGATATCTGTTGGTCCAAATAGGCGGCGCGCCATTTGTTTCCGATTGATTTTATGGTGTTCATAAAGTCATCGGCAGGGATCCAGGCATATTCTTGTTTTTTAGTGTCAGGTAATGAGAATGCCTTTTTTAACGTGTTTTCCGGAACAAAGTCGACGCATACCAGATAGAGGTATATATTTTTTTTATTACTGATAATTTCACTGGTTACTCGTGGTGCTGCATATTCCATACTGCGCTTTCGATAATGGATGAGCGCATCTTTTTTTATGGCTTTCTCGAGTGGTTTTATATCATCCATCATTTTACCAAACACATATCGTGTTTGATGCGAGAAATAATCGAGTGCTGTTTTTAATTGCGATGATTGTTTCTTTTCCCACGGGCCGCCAAAAGCTGACCATGATCCGTTAGGATCCTTGCCGAGCAGGAAATATGCTTTACCATCATGATAATGGTACGGGAGAACGGCGACCTGTATTTGCTTTGGTTCTTTGTTTGTTTTGATAGGTGGTGGAAAACGTGATGGGTTAGTAGAGGTAAAACTATCAGGCTGCTTGTTATCGAGTGACAGTGGCGTGGCGGGTATCAGCATGTTGCTGATCACCAGAGTGGAAAGAGTTAAAAAGGTATAATAACGAAAACGTACCATCGAATATCCTTTAATGCGGTAAATTGCGAGCGTTAGTTACTTTGTTGTTTATACCGTATTGCGAATATTTCGTCTATTGTCTTGTTGGTTTGCTACTAAAAGAGAAATTCCCAGTCATCAATGGTCATCTCTTTTTTAGGTTCTTGTACGATTGGTGCAGGCTTTGGTTCAGAAGCTTTACTTAGTCCTGCCGCAACTGCTGCTCGTTTTAGCAATTCTTGAGCGCGTTTTTTCGCTTCTGTTACTTGTTTACTGACAACGTTTTGCTTTTGTTTTTCCGGCTCTTGGCCAACTATTTTACTAATAACTTCATTGAGTTTTTGTTTGTAAAGTTCTTCTTTTTCTTTATCTAGATGCGTGTATCGATACACTAAAATACCGCTGGCAGGATTTAAAAGATATTTATCGCTCACGAGCAAACGGGCTTGGAAAAAATTAGCATAATTAAGTGAAATTGGATTCTTTTTATACTGATCGATAAATGGATACAGATGGAATTGGCCACGGGCAATTTTGCTCAGCATGCTTTTAACACTTCCTACGGTATCTGCATCTTTGGCGGCATATTTTGATTTCCACTGAGCAATAGCCTTGTCGATATCCCCACTAAAAATTTGATCACTGCGTCCAAAGGTGAGTTTTGTTTTGCCAAATAATTTCTTGATAAAGT
>Ga0206953_1161_pt1 | contig 10866 bp, 12 predicted proteins | sample Alteio_BWOrgHeat_36_FD_152977 | JGI IMG/M metagenome (GOLD analysis project Ga0206953, IMG submission 152977) | Enriched cells from forest soil in Barre Woods Harvard Forest LTER site, Petersham, Massachusetts, United States -... | ecosystem: Environmental > Terrestrial > Soil > Temperate forest >...
GGTTTGCAGGCGCGGCTGATGTCTCAGGCGCTCAGAAAGCTTACCGGGATCGTTTCGAAATCGCGTACCTGCCTGATCTTCATCAATCAAATCCGCGAGAAAATCGGCGTCATGTTTGGCAATCCGGAAACCACCACCGGCGGCCGAGCGCTGAAATTCTACGCCTCCATTCGTCTGGACATCCGCCGCATACAGGCGATCAAGGAGGGTGATCGCGTGGTGGGTTCGCGCACCCGGGGGAAAGTCGTGAAAAATAAGGTTGCCGCGCCTTTCCGCGAAGCGGAATTCGATATTCTCTACGGCGAAGGCATCTCTCTCGAAGGCGATCTGCTGGATCTCGGCGTGACGCACAACGTGGTCGAAAAAAGCGGCTCTTGGCTTAGTTTTGGCGGCGAGAGAATTGGACAGGGCCGCGAAAATGCGCGCCTATTCCTGAAAGAACACACCGATATACGAGAGAAGCTGGAAACCGCGCTCCGCAAGAAGATGGGGCTGCTCGCTCCAGCGGCTCAGGTCGAGAGTCCGGTGAGCCCTGTCGATCGGCAGTCGGAAAAAGCCGTTGCGGCAGCCTCGGCGGCTGTTGGAGCCGTGCGCGCCAAAAATGGACGCTAGTATTCGGCGATAAAGCCGAACCCTTCCAAACGGTACACTCGGCGCTGAGTATCTCTTTGGTATCAAGACAGCTAAAGACAGGGTACTAAGGCCAAAATAGTGCCGATTGGCTATTGCCTGGAACCCCTGAGTTCTCTAAAATCCGCCTTATCAGGAACCGGGGCCGCATGGCTGCTCCGGGGCTGACCTGTTTTTACATTTTCGTATCTAATTTGCAGGCGGACCCAGTCCTATGCGTCCATACCGCTCTTATTTAGCAGCTTTACTTACGTCGATTTTGTTCTTCGTTCCCGCCGCGGCGTCAGCTGCCGTGGCGAAAACCGCTGCCACCCGAGCCACGCGAAGGCCGAGAGTGTTGGGAGTTCCGACCTTTGCTGACTCTACGGTTGGCGACCTCGCGACCTATGACGATCCGGTCGTGCGCCAGGCGGCGATCGCGGGACTTGGACACTTTAACGGCTCCGTTGTTGCGCTCGACCCGAATACCGGGCGTATTCTCACCATCGTAAATCAGAAGCTGGCATTCTCCTCCGGGTTCATTCCCTGTTCCACCATCAAGCCGGTGATTGCCGTTGCCGCGCTCGAGGAAAACGTCATTACGCGCGACACCATGATCAAGGTCGCGCCGAGGCTCTACTTGAATTTGGTGGAGGCCTTGGCCCATTCCAATAATGCCTTCTTCGAGGAACTGGGTCGGCGCATGGGCTTCGACACCGTGTCGCACTATGCGCGCATGCTGGGACTGGGAGAGTTAGCCGGCTATAACCTTCCCGAAGAGCACCCCGGAGCGTTTCCCTCCGAGCCGCCTAGGAATGGCGGAGTGGCGCGCATGTCTAGTTTCGGTGAGGGAATCCAGATCACGCCCCTTCAACTGGCCTCGCTGGTTTCCACTCTGGCCAACGGCGGCACAATCTACTATCTGCAATACCCCCGCTCACAAGCGGAAATGGATAATTTCGCGCCGCGAATCAAGCGCAGGCTCGATATTGAGTCTCTTTTGCCCGATATTCGTGATGGCATGCTCGCGGCGGTTCTTTATGGCACCGCTCGTCTGAGCTATTACGCGGATGGCGAACAGGCCCTGGGGAAGACGGGAACGTGTTCGGATTCCGCGTCGCGCGTAGGCTGGTTTGTTTCGTACGCCGATCAGGTCCATCCCAAGATCGTGATCGCCGTGCTGATGCGTGGTCAGGGCCGCGTCGTCACTGGCCCTATGGCAGCGCAGGTTGCCGGACGAATCTATCGGCGCCTCGATACCGCGAACTACTTCGTCGACAAATCTACTCCAGCCAAGTCAAACCTGAGCGCAGACAAAGAAAATCCGCGCTAGATTCTCCTGAATGTCGCCGGAACAAAGCTCAGGCTGAACAGAATTCAGCCCGGGTAGAATTGTGAATCTGCAAGTGTGGATTTGTGAGTAGCGCGCTCGCCTGGGCTAGCGAACTTCCCAGGTGTCGCCCGAACGAAGCAGTTTATCGATGTCGCCCGCCCCGCGCTTCGCAATCACATCCTTGACTTGATTGGTTACGATGTCTTCATAGCGCGGAACATTATTCCAGGAACGAAGCACGCCGATCGGAGTGGGGAAGCCCGGCAGCTCTTCCATCTTAGCCAGCAAAAAGGCATAGACCGGATTGCGGTACTCGGCGTCGTGAATCAGCAGGTCATGCTCGGAAACGCCGTTGCCCAGTTGCACGACTTCCAGATCGAGCCCATTCAAACGAATGCCCTTGTCGCGGTTTTTCCCGTAGATTAATGGCTTGCCATGTTCGAGTTGCACGATGTGCTCGGTGCGGGCGTCTTTCTCGGTTAGGGATTGCCACGCGCCGTCATTGAAGATGTTGCAATTCTGCAGAATTTCGATATATGCCGATCCCTGGTGCGCCGCGGCCTTTTTCAAAACCTCTTTGAGATGCTGTTGCATTACGTCGACGGACCGGGCCACAAACGTAGCCTCGGAGCCGATCGCTAACGCCAGCGGATTGAATGGACGAGCGTCTGAGCCAAAGGGAGTCGATTTGGTTTTCTTGCCGAATTCCGAAGTCGGCGAGTATTGCCCCTTGGTCAAGCCGTAGATGCGGTTGTTGAACATGAGCACCTTGACGCCCACGTTCCGGCGAAGCATGTGTATCGTGTGATTGCCTCCAATGGAGAGCGAGTCGCCGTCTCCCGTAGCAATCCACACCTCAAGCTCCGGATTGGTCACCTTGATCCCCGTGGCCACTGCTGGAGCGCGCCCATGGATCGTGTGGAATCCGAATGTATTCATGTAATACGGAAAGCGGCTCGAGCAACCGATACCCGAGACGACTACGAATTTTTCGCGCGGAATCCCCAACTCCGGGAAGACGGCTTGCACCGCCGACAGGATGGCGTAGTCTCCGCAGCCGGGGCACCAGCGGACTTCCTGGTCGGTTTGAAAATCCTTCTTGGTCAGAACTGGCACAGTGGCGCTCATCGTATTCCCTTATCTCCCATTTTTCCCGGCCCCGACAGCGCCGTAGCTGAGAACTTCCTCAATTTTGGATTCCAGCTCCGCTTGTTTGAATGGCTGGCCCTGAATCTTGTTGTAACCCTCCGCGTCCACCAGATATTTTGCGCGGAGAATCAACGAAAGCTGGCCCATATTCATTTCCGGGACCAGCACCTTACTGTAACGCTCGATCACTTCACCCAGGTTGCGCGGCAGAGGATTCAAATGGCGCAGGTGGACGTGGCCGATGCGATGCCCCCCCGCGGCGCGCTGAGCCTTAAGAGCGGCCGTGATCGCGCCATAGGTTGATCCCCAGCCAATGATCAGCAGATCGCCATCGGGATCTCCGGCGGGCACTGCGTCTGGAATGTCTTGGCCGATGGCCTCAACTTTCGCAGCGCGCAACCGCACCATCTTTTCATGATTCAAGGGTTCGTAATTTATGTTCCCGGTCACATCCTGTTTTTCGAGTCCGCCGACGCGATGTTCCAGCCCGGGCGTACCTGGGATGGCCCAGGGACGCGAAAGCGTCTGGGGATCGCGCTTATAGGGCAGAAATCCCTGCGGGTCGGTCACAAAGTTCACGGGAATCTTCGGAATGTCGCTGACATTCGGAATGCGCCAGGGCTCCGCGCCGTTAGCCAGGTAGCCGTCCGAGAGGACGATTACCGGAATCATGTATTTCAGCGCAATGCGGCTGGCTTCGATGGCGATCCAGAAGCAATCGCCCGGAGTCGAAGCAGCCAGTATGGGTATTGGCGCCTCCGAATTGCGTCCATACATCGCTTGCAGGAGATCGGCCTGTTCGGTTTTCGTCGGAAGGCCCGTCGAAGGACCGCCGCGCTGAATGTCGCAAATCACCAGCGGCAGCTCCACCGCTACAGCTAAGCCCATGGCCTCTGTTTTCAGGGCCATACCCGGACCGGACGTCGTGGTCATGGCCAGCGCACCGGAATAAGCTGCGCCAATGGCTGACGTGATCGCTCCAATCTCATCCTCCGCCTGGAAGGTGAGCACGCCAAAATTCTTGTATCCGGAGAGTTCGTGGAGAATGTCGGACGCGGGTGTAATCGGATAAGAGCCCAGAAACAATGGAAGCTCCGCCAGCCGCGCCGCCACCACAAATCCCATCGCCAGCGCCTGATTACCGCTCAGATTTCTATAAACCCCAGGGGTCAGCTTGGCTGGAGGAATTTCGTAACTTACCTGAAAGGCTTCAGTCGCTTCGCAGTAACTGTAGCCCGCCTTCATGGCCCGCTTGTTGGCTTCGGCCAAAAGCGGCTTGTTCTTGAACTTATCGTCCAGCCACCGGTAGGTGTGATCCATGGGCCGGTTGTAGAGCCAGTAGCACATGCCCAGCGCAAAGAAATTCTTGCAACGGTTCATGCTCTTGGCGTCGAGCCCGAGCTCTTCGAGCGCCGCGTGCGTCAAGCGCTCCAGTGGAACGGAAAATACGCGATAGGCATCCAGTGAATGATCTTCGAGCGGATTCGAAGCCTGATGCGCCTTGCGCAGATCGTTGTCCGTGAAGCTATCGTTGTTGACGATAAGGATTCCGTTCTTCTTCAAATCCTTAACGTTCATTTTCAGCGCCGCGGGATTCATGGCTACCAGTACATCCACGGCGTCGCCGGGGGTATACACGTCGCTGGATGAAAACTGCACCTGGAATCCGCTCACGCCGGGCAGCGTTCCCGCAGGGGCGCGAATCTCGGCGGGGTAGTCCGGGAAAGTAGCTAGATCATTGCCATAAAGCGCGGCGGTATTGGTGAACTGACTGCCGGAGATCTGCATGCCGTCGCCAGAGTCGCCGCAGAAGCGGATGACGGCCCGATCGATTACCTGCCGCTTGTGCTTACTCTCGACAGCATCCGTGATAGTAGCCATTATTGCGTATGTTCCTTAATAAGTTGGAAGCTAGCATCCCGTCGCGCACGTTCCCCCAGTATCGGATCCTGCTTGTGGGGGTCGCACGAGGGACACCGCTCCCCAAATATAACACAACTTTCACGCGGCGAGCACGCCAGTCAGGCCAACAGTAAACAGAAAAATACGCGTTAAAGATAATGCAAGCTCCACCGTAGGACTTACAGAACACATTTCGCCAAATAGAAGAGCTCTGCCAAAATCACTCCCTGGAAATCAACCTGTTCGCACCCATACACCCTCGCTCCGGGTCTCACGGAAAGGGCGGCCCGGCGGCGCGGATATTGCATTGACGTTCGCCTTTGATTCGCCTATACTGCCGCCCTATGACACTCACCAAGCGCCAGAAAGAAGTGCTCGACTTCCTGGTCAGTTTTGTCAATAAGCACGGTTACTCCCCCAGCTTTGAGGAGATCGCCCGTGCCCTGCGACTTACGTCGCTGGCCACCGTGCACAAGCACATCACCACGCTCGAACGCAAAGGCTTCATCCGGCGCGGTTATAACCAGAGCCGTTCGATTGAGGTTACTCAGCTGCCCAAGTCGGTTCGTGAGCAGGTCCTCGAGCGCCACAGCGTGGAGTTGCCCCTTGCGGGTCGCATCGCCGCCGGCAGCCCCCTCGAAGCTGTAGAAAGCCGCGAGACGTTTTCTCTGAGCGAATTTGCCCGCGCCGATGGCAGTTTCGTGCTTCAGGTCAAGGGCAATTCCATGGTTGACGACCACATTCTGGATGGCGACTTCGTTGTGATCGAACCCACGCAACTCGCGAACCAGGGTTAAGTCGTCGTGGCGATTGTTGGGGGAGATGAGGCCACCCTCAAGCGCTTCTATCGCGAACCTGGGGGAAAGATCCGCCTGCAGCCCGCCAATTCCGAAATGCAGCCCATCGTCGTGCCCGCCGCAGAAGTAAGAATTCAAGGCCGTGTCGTCGGCGTGCTGCGCAAGTACTGACGCTCCCCGCAACCGTTCCACACCATTTTCACAATCGCGTTACTGTCTCGCACAGGTATTAAGAATATCCTCTTGCTCCGCTCTGAAACACAGGGCTAGAGTGTCTACCCCCGGTCCAAATTGCCAGAGCCTTCTGGCCAACATGGAATGACCGAGGAGGGCCAATGTGGGGAAATAAAAAATCTGAACCTGATTCGCCGCCAGCGGCTGTTCCGGCTCCGTCAAAGGCTCCGGAGACAAATCCAATCAAGCCGACTTCGGCATCTGTGGAGGGTAATGTTATGAGTACCGACGCCGTTCGCCCGGTGGCTACGACTCCGGCCGGATCTACCGCCCGTCTGGGAGCCAGCCTGCATATCAAGGGTGAGATCACGGGCAATGAAGATCTGCACGTGGATGGTAGCGTTGAGGGTTTGATCCAGCTAGACGATCGTAAGTTGACCATCGGGGCTAGCGCCAAAGTCACAGCCGACCTGGTGGCGCGTGAGGTGATCGTTTACGGGAGCGTGAAGGGCAATCTGCGCGCTCGTGATCGTATCGAAATCAAGAAGGACGGTTCCGTGATCGGCGATCTCACTACCGCCCGGATCATGATCGAGGACGGCGCTTACTTTAAGGGTGCCATCGAGATTGATCGCAAGGGCGAGGGTGCCGGGTCTCATGAGAAGCCGGCATTCGTGCGCGCCGCGACCGCGACTCCTCAGACCGCCAAGACCACAAGTTAGGTCTGCTGAAGTCTCATTTCTAAGTCTTGCCTGCGGGCCTGGTCCGCTTCGGACTGGGCCCGCGGGCCGGATCTTGCGCCGATTCGCCTCCCCACGAACCCTCGTTGACAAATCTCAGGTGATCTATTATCGTTTGCGTTTGTCTCTACAGGGAAAGGTGTGGCATAGCGAATGCGTACGTATGTACCACAGGGCCGGGAAGCCGAAGCACTTTCGCAGGGTCCTAAATGGGTTGTTATTGATGCCGCCGGCCAGGTTCTTGGACGAGTGGCCACCGTCGTGGCACGCATCCTGATTGGCAAGGACAAGCCAAGTTACACTCCGTTTCTGGATTCTGGCGATCACGTCGTAGTCATCAACGCTAAGGGGATTCGCCTAACGGGCAATAAGCTCGAAGACAAGGTATACCGCAGCCATAGTGGTTACCCCGGTGGCCTCAAGGAAGTTCCTGCAAAGCGTATTCGTGCCGAACGAGCGGACTGGATGTTGCGAGAAGCCGTTTTAGGGATGTTGCCGAAGAACCGCCTTCGCGCCAGCCGCGCCCGCAAGCTGCGCGTCTATATGGATGATAAGGGTTTGGCTCGTCACGCCGGCCAAAAGCCGCAACCGCACGCACTGTAGATTTGGCGCGCCCGCACGATCTGTTGTTTCTGCGTGTATTTGAGGAGGAGCGTTGGGTTCGACTGCACAACCTATCGAAACTGTCTTGAAGACCAAGGGATATGGAACCGGTCGTCGAAAGAACGCCGTCGCGCGTGTCTTTATTCAGCCCGGCAGCGGAAAATTCCAGGTAAATGGCAGGGCCGTCGACGCTTACTTCAGGAACGTTGCCTGGCTCACCCGCGCCATCGAGCCTCTGAAGTTCACCAATACCGCCAGCGAGCTTGATGTGATGGCCACGGTGAATGGCGGCGGCGTCGGAGGTCAATCCGGCGCCATACGTATGGGGCTCTCACGCGCCCTTTCGATTGTGAATCCGGATTTGCGCCATGGCCTGCGGAAGAATGGTTTTCTCACACGCGATTCGCGCATGCGGGAACGCAAGAAATACGGGCAGAAGGGCGCGAGGAAGCGCTTCCAGTTCAGCAAGCGCTAACAGTCTCCAGTTCGCCTTTCGGCGAGCTGAATACATGGCCGGCGGGATGCCGGCAAGAAGATGCTCTGCTTTCCGGAGTGGCGACACTCCGCCTAAGCCGCAAGCGTCTAAATTAAAAAGGAGGTCCGTTGGCAGTTGAAATAACGATGAAAGAGTTGCTGGAGGCCGGGGTTCACTTTGGCCACCAGACCCGCCGTTGGAACCCGAAGATGAAGGAGTATATCTTCGGCGAACGCAATGGGATTCACATTATCGATCTGCAAAAAACCCTAAAAATGTTTCGCGAAGCGAGCCGCTTCGTCAGTGAGATGACCAGCCAGGGGCGCATCCTTCTCTTTGTGGGCACAAAGCGCCAGGCCCAGGAAGCTATTTCCGAGGAAGGTCGCCGCTGCGGGATGTTCTATGTCAATCACCGATGGCTCGGCGGAACGCTTACGAACTGGGCCACTTTGCAGAAATCCATCAAACGGCTCAAGACGCTCAAAGCCATGATTGAAGATGGACGTATGGCGCAGCTTTCGAAAAAGGAAGCGGCCAGGCTGGAGCGCGAATTAAAGCATTTGCAGCAGAATCTGGAAGGCGTCGAGAATATGACCCAGCAGCCGGACGCCATGTTTGTCGTGGATTCGCATAACGAGCAGATTGCCGTTCGTGAAGCGCGACGCATGGGCGTTCCGGTAGTCGCCGTGGTGGATACAAACTCCGATCCCGACCAGGTCGATTGGGTGATCCCGGGCAATGACGATGCTCTGCGCGCCATTCGCCTTTTCACCACAAAGATCGCGGATGCCGTGGTTGAGGGCCGCGCCGCTTTTGAGCAGACGCAACTTGCCGGCGAAAAGGCTGGAGCGGCGGAGGGCGGCGAAGGCGCCGAAAGCGTAGAGTACGTCGATACCAGCGCCTACGAGGCCTACGAGAAGCAAGAAGGCGACTTTGTGGAAGGCGCGGAAGTCGTCGCCGATTCCGAGCAGCCTGTCCAGGCCGAAGGCGAGTCCGAATCCTGATCGATGCGCGAGCGGGACTCGTGGCCGTGTTGCGCATCCAACAATAATCTCATTCACTTTTAGAGGATTTGCCGAAATGGCGACAAACTCTGAGCAGCCGAATATACCTCCGCAGCTTGTCAAGGAGTTGCGTGAACGGACGGGCGCCGGTTTTAGCGACTGTCGCAATGCGCTCGTCGAAGGCAAGGGCGATCTCGACCGGGCCATCGATATTTTGCGCCGCAAAGGACAGGCCGCGGCTCAAAAGAAGGCCCAGCGCGAAGCCACCGAAGGTCTGATCGGACATTACATCCACGCTGGCGGGAAAATTGGCGTGGTCGTGGAGATCAATTGCGAGTCTGACTTCGTGGCCCGCACCGACGATTTTCAAAAGCTCTGCCACGATATCGCCATGCACATTGCTGCCCTCGATCCGCGTTACGTGCGCAGGGAAGAGGTTACCCAGGAAATCCTCGACCATGAACGCGATATCTATCGCGAACAGGCGCGCGCCACGGGCGCCGAACCTTACGAAAACCGCGCACAGGGCCGGAAACCCGGTGCGATTGAGTGCAGAAGGGACAGACAAACCGCGTGCCTTGCTGGCTTGGCTGCTTTTCAACCAGCACCGCCCAACCCGCCTTACAAAAGCGGTAGAGCACGGGTTCTGCGGGAGCTGCATGCACTTTGGCAACGACTTTCCGCGCGGGCTTCGGTGCTCGCGGCCTCGCAGCCAGCTTGCGCGCGCTTGAGGCGCGTCTCGCCGATACGCTTCGCGATGCTCTCATGGGACTCTCCATCACCCGCCGCGCCGGGATCATTTGCTGTCGTCTTCCTCTATTTTACTCGCTGGTACTGAGTACTGCCTATTCCCACATCGCCGCTTACGGCTTGCGACGCTCGACGATCATACGTTCGGTGCGGCGATTGTGCCGCGTCTTGGCGCCCAGAGTGGGGAAGCCCCAGGGCGTCTTCGGGTGATTGCCCTTGACGCGACCTTCACCACCCCCGTGCGGGTGGTCTACCGGATTCATGGCCACGCCCCGAACCGTCGGACGCTTGCCATGCCAGCGAGTCCGACCCGCCTTGCCGTAAGTCACATTCTCATGATCCAGGTTGCCGATCTGGCCGATCGTGGCCATGCAGTCGATCCCGAATCGCCGCACTTCGCCCGACGGCAACTTCACCAGCGCCAGGTCGCCTTCCTTACTCAGCAACTGGGCAGCGCCACCCGCCGCACGCACCGCCTGAGCGCCCTTACCCGGCGAAAGCTCAAGGTTATGCACCTGCGTGCCGGGAGGAATGAATCGCAACGCCAGCGCATTGCCCGGCAGGATGTCGGCACCTTCGCCCGTCTGAACGGTCATACCCACTTCCAGGCCCGTGGGATGCAAAATATAGCGTTTCTCGCCGTCGGCGTAATGCAGCAAGGCCAGCCGCGCGGAGCGGTTGGGATCGTATTCAATCGCCGCCACGCGAGCGGGAATACCTTTTTTATCGCGACGAAAATCAACCACGCGATATTGCCGCTTATGCCCGCCGCCGCGATGCCACATGGTGAGTTCGCCATGCGAATTGCGGCCGCCTGTACGCTTCTTGGGTTCGAGCAGCGATTTCTCAGGCGTCTGCTTGGTCAGCTCGCTCTTGTCCAGAACGGTGATAAAGCGTCTCGAACACGTATATGGATTGAAGCTTTTCAGCGCCATCGCCAGCTACCTTCCCGCTCTTAGAGATTCTCCGCGTACTCGATCATCTTTTCGTTCTCGCCCAGCCTGACATAGGCTTTTTTCCAGTCGCGCCGATGCCCCTCCGAGCGTCCCCGCCGCCTGAACTTTCCGTGAAAGATGGCCGTACGCACGGCCTCCACTTTCACCTTGAAGATCTGCTGCACCGCTTCCTTGATTTGCGTCTTGGTCGCGTCGACAGCGACTTCAAACACCACGGTGTGCTGCGTCTCTTTCACACCCATCCCTTTTTCCGTGATGATGGGGCGACGAATCACTTTGTAAACGTCGGTATTCATGCTCTTTGACCCGCGCGTTTCATTCTTTATCCTTGGTCTTGCCTTTGCCCTTGGCCTTCCCCTTGGCTTTTGCCGGGG
>Ga0206953_1164_pt1 | contig 10811 bp, 10 predicted proteins | sample Alteio_BWOrgHeat_36_FD_152977 | JGI IMG/M metagenome (GOLD analysis project Ga0206953, IMG submission 152977) | Enriched cells from forest soil in Barre Woods Harvard Forest LTER site, Petersham, Massachusetts, United States -... | ecosystem: Environmental > Terrestrial > Soil > Temperate forest >...
AAGCGGAATTGGAAGATGAACGTAGCGGTGTCCGATTCCGGCGGCAACCTCGTCGCCTTTCAACGAATGGATGGTGCGATGCTCGCTTCCATTCAGATTGCCGAGCATAAGGCTCGAGCAGCCGCGACCTTCCGGCGCGAAACGAAGCAATTTGAGGACGGTATCAACCTGATGCACCTCAACTATTTACTCGCGTTCGATGGAATCATCGCGTCTCGCGGCGGCATTCCACTGATCGAGCAGGGGGCGATTATCGGCGCAATCGGTTGTTCGGGAGGCACTGATTCCCAGGACGAGATCGTCAGCAAGGCAGGCGCGGCAGTAATAAACCAACTACCCGCAATGAACAAATAATCCGAATATCGAGAAACGTTGAGGGAAATCAGCCGCTTTCCGGGACAAAAATAGACAGGAGAATGCCATGACAACCGCAAGCGCACCGACGAAGCCCGCACAGATCCGTGTTGCCCGGCCCTCGCCCGCTTATTGGCGAGTCACAATCGACAATCCGCCGATCAACGTGATGGGGCCGCAAATGGTCGTAGAGTTTCAGGAACTCATCGCCGCCCTCGAGGCTGACGAGCAGGTCAGGGTCGTGGTCTTCGACAGTGCCGTCGATGACTACTTCCTGAATCACTCCGATTTCACGGCCAAGCTTGAGGATCTGACCGGAATGTCGGCAGGACCCACAGGCTTACCACCATGGCCGGATTTTCTCGTCCGCCTGACGTACTTGCCAGTCGCATCCATCGCACTCATCCGCGGCCGGGCGACTGGCAACGGGAGCGAGATCGCGCTCGCGTGCGACATGAGTTTCGCCAGCCGCGAAAAGGCCATCATCTCGCAATGGGAGGTGGGCGTGGGGTTGGTTGCTGGCGGCGGCCCAATGGCTCGGCTTCCAAGACTCATTGGCCGAAACCGCGCGCTCGAGGTGCTCTTGAGCTCGGAAGACATCCGAGCAGAGCAGGCCGAGGACTACGGATACATCAATCGCGCTCTACCCGATGCCGAGCTAGATGCATTCGTAGAGGCGCTCGCGACGCGGATCGCCAAGTTCGACAAATGGGCAATCGCTAACACGAAACGCCTCGTCAACACCAGCCTGCCGCCGGACGTCGAGCTCGGCGCCGGGTGGGATGCATGCATCACTTCGGTCGGGCGACCTGCGGCACAGGAGGCGATCAAAGCGTTGATGGCGCGCGGCTTCCACAAGCCGGGGGATGTCGAAAATCGGCTCGGATATTACCTCAGCCAAATCGCGCGCTAGACCGACGCCCAACGCGATTCTCAGTTCCGGGACATTAAGAAGGATGGGAAGCGTTTCGAGCCAATATTGGCGGACGTATTTGGAAAGTCTTCTATGGGGATGTTTTGAATTTTCTGTGCGATGGAGGTTCAGGTGTCTCAGAAAGCCAGCGATGCAAAGCCTGCTCTGCAAAGCGAAGTCAGGCCTCACCAACTCGGACAGGACGCTTTCAAAGCCATTTTGTCCGAAGATGTCGATTGGAAATCGTTCCCGGCGTTTCCGCCTACTGTCCGGCTGGCTGTCGTCGTGGGTCAGCCTTCGGGGACAGGCCCTTACACGATTCGGGTCAAAGTACCCCATGGCGTGAAACTGATGCCGCATCGGCACCGGGAGGATCGAATCTATACCGTGATTTCCGGCGTCTTTTATATCGGACTGGGTGACGAATTCGACGCCAATAAGTTAGAAGCCTATCCGGCTGGGGCAGTGATCATTCTCCCTGGCAACACGCCGCATTTCCACTGGGCGAAATCCAGCGAGTACGTGACGCAAGTAACCGCGATAGGGCCGCTTGGGCTGGAATACGTCAGCGGGAAAGACGATCCGCGAAACAGCAACTCTTAGTTTAACTTTCAATTGGGTCGCCAACGAGATCACCTTGCGAGTACGTGAGGTTATGGATATGCCGAAGGACTTGATCCTAGGAGAACAAATTATGGCAACAGCAGGTATGTCAGGCCGCCCGCCTTTTCCGCCGTTCACACGCGACAGTGCGATGCAAAAGGTGCGCCTCGCCGAAGATGCTTGGAATAGTCGCGATGCTGAAAAAGTGGCCCTTGCATACTCGACCGATTCACGCTGGAGGAATCGATCGGAATTCGTCAATGGGCGGAACGAAGTCGTCTCCTTCCTCTCTCGCAAGTGGGCCAAGGAACTGGACTATAGGCTCATCAAGGAACTCTGGGCGTTTGCCGGAAATCGGATCGCGGTACGCTTCGCTTACGAATGGCACGACGACTCCGATCATTGGTATCGCTCCTACGGCAATGAAAACTGGGAATTCAGTGATGACGGACTCATGGGTTCACGGTTTGCATCAATCAACGACGTTCCCATTCTAGAATCAGAGCGCAAATATCGCTGGGTGCTCGGGCGTCGTCCCGATGATCACCCAGGATTAAGCGACCTGGGCCTCTAGTCTAAAGAGATCAGCGGGCCACAAGCGCGGAAACATTGTGTTGGAAGTGGTTCCCATTGTCCGCTCGAACCCGTTGGTTCTCGGTGGCTACGTTCCCATGATGTCGAAATGTAGGACCGTTAGGAAAGTAAAGTCCCTGCTTACGAGGCAGGCGATTTGACGCAGTCGACTGACAGAGTCATGTTGCCCACACCGATGCTTCTGTGCCATCCACTACTTCCATTACTCCAACACTTCCATAGGCTCCAATGCCTTGGGCGCACCGAACCCGACTCCAACAGCTCCTTCTTCTACTCTTAAGTAACAATGTTTCCAACAAATCGGGGAACCTGCTTTCGCTCAAAAGCTAACCCCAATTGGCTGAAAACAATACGTTCGTGCACAGTTCGTGCACAGTCCCAATACGCGAGCAGAATGAAGCATCTGACCGGTCAACAACATCGTCCGTGGCGAATGATGGAGGAAGAGTAGACGTTCGCAAGTAACGGCCCGAATACTCAACCATTGGGTTAGTATCCCCGAATCCTGAAGGCTGGGGGTGCAATCGTGGTTGACACAAAAATTGGCCTTACAATTTATCTTTTGAAACATGACAAGGTGGCAGCGTTCGAAGAAGAATTGAAACCCGGTAGAGACGTGCGCCCTCTCGCTCCACCTCTCGACGGCGAGTTCATTCCTTTGCCCTCAGCCATCGGCGAGCCGGCGTGGGTGGGCGTTATTCGTGGGGCGCTCCAGAATTCAGTTGGACTGGCCCTGAGTTCCCAGTCACCAGCAGGCCTTCTCGTGATCCGTCGTCCCCCTAATACCTTCGTGATTAGCTTTGGACATGCATGGCAGAAGCTTGAAAATCACTGGCTGCAGATTGATTTTGGGTTGCGCGTCGCACTGAATTCCATTGCTCGCGACAAACTCATAGGAGTTCGTGCAGAGCAGGTTTTCGCAAAATGGCATATTGCTAGCGAACGCGCGCCTCGCGCTTCATTTGTTGAGGAATTTGGTGTCGAGTTTGACAGGGATCTGGTGGGTTCTTTGGAGGGCCTTTCCTCCCACAAGATCCTCGGGAAGACCGTTCGCGGCGGAACGAGTCTGAGGTTACAAATTCCGTTCTCCAAATTGGGTCCCGTCCTGGACAAGGCAGGAGCGCTCTTTCAAAGCACTCACTACAAAAAAGGGTGGCCGGAGGTAGGGAATGTGAGCCCGATAGCGGACCCGTCACTTATAGCTCGACTGGAAGCAGAATTGGATGCTGAACTGGCTTCCGGACAAGCTGTCAAGAAGGTCGTGCTCTTCACACCGGCAGAGCGACGCGATGGAGAATCACAGCTCGCAGAATCGTACGTGTATGGGCGGATGTCCAGGAACCCCGCGACTAGGCCGTTCTTGCGAATAGAAGGTTGGCTGACTCACCTAGAAGAGGATGGCCGCGTGCCCTCGGTCCAGGCAGCAAAAGACACGCGCATCCATCTATTGGACCACGAGAAAGAAGCGTTCACAAACTACTCCGTCTTTGACTGCTTCGGGTACGAGCTTACGTATGGCGGCACCCCTTACGTCTTATCCTCTGGCACCTGGCACCAGGTTGTTCCAGATTTCCTCGGACGCGTAAATCATTATGTGGACCGAATCGCTAAACCGACCGTTCAGCTCCCTACCTGGAGTGGAGCTGAAAGCGAAGAGGCATTCAATACCAAATGTGGAAATGTGCACGGGTTTCTCCACTTTGACTCGGCTGATGTCATATTCGGCGGCGGACGATCAAGGTTCGAGTTCTGTGATTTCCTGCATCAGAAATCAAAGACACTCTTCTTCGCCAAGGTCGGAGCGAAGTCGAGCGGTATGAGTCACCTTGTGGAGCAGGTCCGTAGGACTGCTGAGCTTCTCTTCAACGTTGACGGCGCTTACCGTGCGGAACTCGCGAAGGTCTTCAACAAATATCATAGCAAAGTGGACGCTAGTTGGCTGAAAGTGCGGCCAAACAACGCGGACTGGAGTTTGTGTATGATCTCCTTGGGTAGACCGGCGAAGACCCTTCCGTTCTTTGCGAAGTGCGCTCTCTACAGACTTCACAAAGGTTTGACTGAGCGCGGGCACAAAGTTTATTTCGGCTCTGTATAGTTTCGCACCGCACTAAATTAAAACTTTCGGAACATCTTTGTCTCGGCGAAGCGGACACCGCAAGGCGACCGTTTCCCGAATATGCCGGAAAACTTGCTCATGTTCTCCGGGCGTGCCCAAACCACTCTAGCGAAACCTAGAACGGTACGGGCAGCCCTTTTAGTGGCGACGACTCCTTGCAGGGAGACCACCCATCAGAAACTGCGTGTCCCATTCCGTTATGTCTGGATACTCAGTCCTAGCCCCGTTTAAAAGCACGATGAGGACCGAGAACCAGAAACCAATGCGGTCTTGTCTATCCAACTCCGTCGGCTGTTGGTAAACGCCAGGCTATCCTGATCGCCGCAAGCGTAGAAGGCTAATCACGCGGAGGTCCGTCGACACTCGCAGTTCTTCGTCTCTTAACTCGACTCGTCCCCAGTCAGCTTTTATAAGACCATATACATTCTGCGGATAGCGAAACAATTGGCTGCCAAGTCTGTTTGGCCAAGCGCGGATCGACGCTTGGACGCGGAGAATCTTGTCTTGAGGTACGTCCAATCTGCATTCTGCGCAGAATCCAAATGTGTTTGTGAGTTGTCTCCAACCACGAGCCACGTCCGCAGTAGCAAGCACTGTCTGTCCGTCCGGTTGTATGCGTAATTCCATTTGGGGATGTTCTCAGAACAGGGACGGCCGGGTCGATCCGCCGAGAAGTGAAGTGTTCACGTTGGCGATGGTATGCGTACCTTCTTTCCCGCCCCAAGAGAAGAGGAGATAGACCTGGGGGAAGCCGCCAGCACGGAGGGTAAGGCCCGTGGAGAAGCTATGTAGCCAGGGATTGGGGCCGAGATCACCTCGCGTCGAAGCGACTTTCCCTTCGTCAGCTATGAATGTGAACCCGACCGGGAGGTTCCAAATGGAATGCTCAAAGCTTTCGCGTAACAGCATCACATTAGGGGCTCGAAAACGATAGTCTTGATAGCTGCTGAGGAAGGCATTGCCATCAATGTCCGAGCCACCAAGTGTCGGCTGGAAGTAGAACGGGACAACATTCCCTCCGGGCATCATCGACAGTGCGGTAAGAAATCGCAGCCCAATGGTGCCTTCAAAATTTCGGACGAATGCTTTCGGGCATTCCGGATGCGTAACCGGGTCCAGCGAGCAATCATCGGGACCGTTAGCGGACCGCGGGTCTAACAGCCGAGTTGTTCTTCCGTAGATAGCGAATTCATGACCGAGATCGATTGTCAGCCGTTGGAAGGAGAAATGTGAATTTCCCGGCGTGAAGTACTCTTTATAAGCGAGACTGTAGTTCAGCCGCACAACATCTGAGGCCAAGATCGGACGGATACGAATGCCTTCACCGATTTGAAGGGTACCGGGTTGCGTAGTCAGCCCTGGGGCGGTTGCTTCAATGTAGAGCTGCTCGATTGAGGGACTGGGCTGACCCTGACTGGGACGGATACTCACGAAACGACCATTGATTTCGCCGTAGAGGGACCCGTTCAGCTTGGCGTAGAACGGTTTTACCGCGTTGCCGCCCACAACTGTCTCAGTCATACTATAAAAGGAACGCCCTGCCAGCGTTGACGAGGGACCCAATCCAAAGTAGGTCAGCTTATTGAGAGATGTCGCTTGCGCATACAAACCAAAGACTGTGTGTTCAGGCATTTCGCTAAGGTTGGTCTTTATTGGAGGTGGCGTTCCGAAACCGACCCCGATGGGGTTATTGGGTGTGTGCACGAACTTCATGTAGAAGCCTGCGCGCCATGAGGCATTGATCGATCCGATTGCGTCGGCGTCCCAGCTTGTTCGCCAATTGTCGGTAGTCTTGTGCCCGAGGTAGGCCAGGCCCGCACCAAACCCATTCTGGGGAGCGATGCTCCCAACAGCGATGTGGATCGGCTTCCCTGTAAACAGCTCTTCCGCGCAGTCGGGTATCCCCATAAAGTTGAAACAACTCTCCTTCAGCTTGTCGAGTTCACTGGGGGAGTCGATTTTCGGTGTAGTTGCGGATGGAGGGGACTGTTGTGCCCCGACAGTTCCGGCTGTGAACAACATCAGAACCAACGCCATCTGTCGCACGGACCCTCCTTCATCTGCCAGATGAAACTGCGGCGTGCGTGTGCAAGATTGCCGTCGCTTTTTTTGCGTAATTACCGAAGTCGCCCTCAGTTTTTAACGAGCGCGGATCGACCGAGATGACTGCGGCCAACTCGGTCATATGCTTAATCAAAGCCTCGCGGAGATGAAGTGCCTGAGACTGCAGGAGCTTCCCTGCGAGCCGGTTCGGATTGTAAGCACCCGGCTCAGGATCTGGTACGTGGACTACCTTGGAAGGCGTTGCCATCATTTTCCCCCTAGCTTGAAGTATGGAACGTCTGCATCGGGCCGCTTCTGGTCCGAAAGGAAATCCAGAAACGCGTCCGCCTTTTTCTCGCGGACAGTGCGTTTAGCATCGCCCTTGAGGAAGAAATTAGTGACAGTCGCGGGAATACAAGCGTGTTCGAAGACGCGCCCGTTGGCGACGTTTTCAGTTCCGGGGACTACGGTTCCCATCGGAATATAAGGGGACACGAGTACAGCGGGCACTCTCACGCCCAACCGGTCGAAATTGAAAGCCTCGCCTGTTTCGGTGTCAGACGGCTTTGCGGAGTATCCGTCCGGCGTACATATAGGCGGCGGCACATGATCGTAGATTCCGCCGTGCTCGTCGTATACGATCAATAACAGCGTGCTCTCCCAAAGTATTGGGTTCGTCCGGATCGCGTTGTATACGCGCGCAATGAATTTCTCCCCTTCTTGGACGTTGTGATCAGGGTGTTGATCTGAGGCCAGGATTTCTCCACCCCCTGGGCCGGGATGATCGTTGTAGCAAGGTTCGATGAAACTGTATTCCGGGAGAGTGCCGACCTCACAGTCGGCGATGAACTGGCTATAGCTGGCAAAAATCTCCGGTTGATTCTTCAGAAGATTCACGATTTCCATGGTCGAGCTTTGCTGGTCGTAGTAATAAATCTTGGCCGTGTGTCCAGCCTGAATCATTCGTTCGTAAATGCTCGGAATCGGGTCGAGGACGTAAAAAACGTCCATCCCGACTTGTCCAAAAGAAGTCCCATAGTGCGCAAACGCCCTGTTGCAGATCGTAGGGCCGGGGATCGAAGAAAACCAGCCGTTGAAAACAGCGAACTCAGTAGCAAGGGTCGAAAGCACAGGTAGCTTGTCCGGCGTAAAGTAAGACATGATGTTATGCGAACGATTCATGTCTTTGGTCTGTGTGAAATAATCCTTTACGAATCCCTGCATAGTGGGGATGCGTCCTGGACCTGGTGGTGCGCCACCGAAGATCTGCAAATCTACTCCTGGAAAATGGTGATCTGGGTCGGGATCGAGTTGGCTCTGAAACTTTGCATTCGGCTGAACCTTAATCACTTTTCCGGCAGTGTCAGGATTGGACTCATTCCCGGTGAGGCCGTTGATCTTGGGATACTTCTTCGCACCATTGTCCGTGACTAAACTAAGCCCACCGAGCATGTGATCGAATGACCGGTTTTCCATCATCAGAACCACGATGTGCTTCAAATTGTCGAGCCCTGCAGTCATGGGTGCTCCTATGATGTTCAAGCCGTTCTGTTGGAATCTTGTTGTGCATCGACCTCAAAATCGTAATGACCTGCCGCAATTTTGGCTTGCGCTTTAGCGAAAAATCGCTCGGGCGGCGTAAGGCTTACGGCGCGCGCCATGTCCATTCGGGTCATGAGATCGTCGAACTCATTCTTCAACTCGGCGAACGGCCCCAGTGCTGTGATACGCCAAGCTTGTCGGAACCGGTCCTGGAGAGTCTTGAACTGGTGTGCGTGCTTGGCAACGGTGCCGAGACTTACGTCGAAATCGAGAGCTTTATAGACAGCTGGTGATAATCCAGCCAAGAGAGCGCAAACGCCAGTGAGCCACCTGTATCCATCTTTGTGTGCCAGAAGGGGCCAAGTGGCTACGCCACCTAAAATGATGGGCGCGACGACAAACACCGCTTTCCAGAATCGGATGTGTTTCAGGAACTCAAACAAGCTCGTCGATGTGTACAAGCAAGACTCTTCCTGACGCTTACACTCATCTATGAGGTTCTGTGTGCGTTCATCCATCAGACGGTCCGTGGTATCTGCTGCCCGAAAATTTTCTGCCACTCTTCCCCGGCTTGCGCGACAACATTATCCCTTTCAAAGTCGCAGGCTTTTGCTGCGCGCCAGTACGCAGACTCGGCACGGGTCTGCCACTCATTGCCGAGACAAATTCGTTCCTGAGTTCCCGGCACGATGATGAATGAATTAGCGCGGTGATAGAGGTAGGCGAAGAAGTCGCGCGTGATCCAGTCGAACCAGAAGAAATCATGGTGACGCCACGGTGACTGTCCAAGGAAGTCGGCGGCGATCAGTTCTAGTTGGAACGACTTGATAGGGACAGAACAGGTTTCCTGCCAGGCCTTCACCATACGGATCAGGGGTCTTAGATTACTGTTATTCGCATGATCAATCGTCTCGATGTACGACTTTTCTGCATCCGGGTCGGCCTGGGTGTAGGAGCCGCCGCTTTTCGTATCGCAAATCCAGAAACGGCCATTTGTCAGCCGGAATACGGGGACCACTTCCACGTTGTAGCTTTCGAACCCCACCATGACCACCTGTCCGTCGCCGCGCATATACGTGTTCGGATATGTCTCATTGAGAACATCCTTCACTTCTTGCAGGATGGCAGATTGCCGATTCCAGAGGTGCTTTTCGAACCGATAGAACACCTCGTTGGGTAGCACGAAATATACATCGATGTCGCGCGGAGGACGCACACGGGTTTCTTTCCCCCAGGAACCAACTAGAACGTAGGTGTTAACCTTGGAGGGATCGTTGTAGTAGCGGCGGTTCAGGCGAGCTATTACGCCGCCAGCCTTTGTCAGTCCGTCGCGCTCCTGACTAGGCGTTAAACATACATCCCGATTGAATTGTTCGAAGCGTGGCCGCACAGCAATCCACTTCATCGGGGGATCAGGGATAGGAACGGTCTCCGCCGGACGGAGATTTCCAAAACTTCCGTACAACGCTGATAGCGAAATGCCTGGTAGGGTCGTGTTCATTGCATTTGTCCTTTTAGGTCGCGTGTCAACGGTCTGCTAAGAATGGCTATCATTGTTTTATGCGCATGCGTGCTCCTGCTCGCAGCGTGAGATTCTGTGCCTGAAAACGATTCCGGACGATCTGCGCCATCTCGTCATAGACGCGGACCTTCTTCTCCGAGTCAGATACTGTAATAATCAGCGAGAATGGTTGTGGTTTGAAGGCTTCCTCATCCTCAATACCATGGCGCGTAAGAAGCTGGAGTTTTAACCGCCAGCGATCGCCGCGTTCTCCTTTTTCCCCGAGATTGCCGTAATAAGTCCGCACAGGCGCCCACTTCCGGAGCTTCTCTACCTGATAGGATTCGTAAAGCAATCCGACGTTCTTGTGTTCGGGAGGAACAAGACCAACGAATTTCGTCGTGACGATCCCCGTTTCCCGAGATTTCTGCCCCCGGTACACTCCTAGGTGCGCATCGATGTGGGTCTCGCAGTACTCTGTTCCCCATCGCGCGCCACGAGCCGGACGGAACGCCACAGTCATCCATATCTCACCGAAATACTTTCCGCCGCGATGGAGCGATGGCGGATATGGAAAGTCATTCCATTCCAGGAAGTATCCTGGCCTTAGGACATCATCGAACACGAGTGTCGAAGTATGCGGTGTGCATTCGAGACAGTACGGGACGGAGGCAGGTAATCCGAATCCGAAGAAATTTTCATCCCCATCCGGCACACGGCTCCGCGTGCGGGGGTCACGAGCATGATGCGTCAGGAGCGCCCTGGCAAGCACGGGCGACGGCGTCGGCGTAATCTGGTGATAAATCTGCGCAAGCGTCCGCGAAACCAATGGAGCCGCAAAACTTGTGCCTAGGTTCTCCGCAGAGGCGAGGCCGTTTACAGAACGAATACCAGCTACATGCGTAAGATCCATGGAACACGAGCCGCCGTAATGAACGAGATCCGGCTTTATGACATAGTTGGGGCCGGAACCGTGACGCGAAAAAGCCGACGGATAATGTTCCTTCGGACCATTCTTCTTGTAATCAACGTGCGAAACTGCGCCAACTGTTATGGCCAGCACACTGTCTGCCGGTAAACGAATTTCTGAGCATCGCAAAGAGCCATGCGCAGACGGATACAGTAGCCATCAGCTTGCTCATGTA
>Ga0206953_1165_pt1 | contig 10789 bp, 11 predicted proteins | sample Alteio_BWOrgHeat_36_FD_152977 | JGI IMG/M metagenome (GOLD analysis project Ga0206953, IMG submission 152977) | Enriched cells from forest soil in Barre Woods Harvard Forest LTER site, Petersham, Massachusetts, United States -... | ecosystem: Environmental > Terrestrial > Soil > Temperate forest >...
CTGGAGAAGTTTAAAAAAGAGGGGACTGACCGAGGGCGCAATACGCGCGAGGCTATTCGGCAACTTGATGCACTTCGTGCACAAGGCTCGCTTGGTGATGGTATTCCTCTGCCGCATGGTGGCATGGTCAAAGTACTCTTTCAGCAAAAATTGAGCCGTGAAGAAATGCCATTCATGCTCTCAGAAGGTGACAATCGTATTTTGGCGACCGTTATCTCGTGCCGCGATGAAGGGTATGATGTTTGCTTTATCTCCAAAGATTTAAATGCACGTGTAAAAGCGGATGCGTTGGGTATTCCAACCGAAGATTATGAAGTTGAACGCGTAACGCCAGAAGAATTTTATCATGGTTGGATCGCGGTGGATGTGCCATCAATTGAACTCAAAGATGATGATCCGCGTATTCTGCCCAGCTTGATTAAAGAATATGGCTTGGTGGCAAATCAATTTGTGGTATTGCAAAGTAACAATAATCCGCACAACAATCGGCTCTTTCGCTTTTTGCCTAACGGCAAGTTCAAATCTGTACACAATCCTGATCTGATGTGGCCGCTGAATGCGCGCAATGTTCAGCAATCCATGGCACTTGATTTGCTGCTTGATGACTCGGTGCCATTCGTAATTTTATTAGGGCCGGCCGGTACCGGTAAGACATTTCTGGCGCTGCTGGCAGGGTTGTATAAAGTGATTATTGGTGATTTTTATGAAAAAATGCTGATCTCGCGTCCCGTTGTGCCATTGGGTAAAGATATTGGCTTCTTGCCGGGTGACGTGAGCGAAAAATTGCGCAGTTGGATGTTGCCTATCTATGACAATATAGAATTTATCGAGCATTCGGTTAATGCAGGTCGTTATATCCAGGATGAAAAAGAAGAATGGTCGGATCACAAAAAAAATAAGAAAAAAGTAAACAAGCGCGTAAAAAAGCAGGGCAATCGCGGTATTCCTACCTTGGAAGATCTGATCTACCACGGCAAAGTGAGCTTGGAAGCAATTACGTATATGCGTGGCCGGTCTATTCCGTACCAATTTATTTTAATTGATGAGGTACAGAATTTAACGCCACATGAAGTCAAAACTATTGTCAGCCGTGCTGGTCAGGGTAGTAAGATCGTGCTGGCGGGTGATCCGTATCAGATTGACTCGCCGTACCTGGATTTTAGTAGTAACGGATTAGTAACGGCCAGCGAACGCTTTAAAGGGCAATCAATTTTTGGATCAGTGTTCTTGACCATCAGCGAAAGAAGCCTGTTGAGTAAATTGGCAAGTGAATTGATGTAGGTTACGAAGTCGTCAGAATCTTTTTGAGCGTCTCAAAGGACAATTGAGCGGCCCCTTTTTTGAAGATGGCGATATAATCAAATACGCCATGGTAGAGACCATGCTCATAAAAAAGTGCTTTGAGTTGGCGTCGCAGTTTATTCCGCTCCGGGGCAGAACCGGCAGCACGCGGGGTAACGATCAGAATTCTGGCATAATCCGCTTGACGCGGTGCGCGCAGTAACGTTAAGCCCGTTGTCTTATGCAGGCAACGGGCTCGTTCAAAAGCAAGAATAATTTCTGCTTGTGTAAATTTTGAGAGCTTGCCGGCGATACGGGGCAGGCGTGCGTTAGCTTCCTTCATTAATAGAAACGGACGCCTAGGCGCTTTCTGCCTTTGGAGCGGCGGCGATTAATAATGGCACGACCGTCCTTGGTTTTCATACGCATACGGAAACCATGTTTTCTACGGCGTTTTTTGAGGCTTTTTTTGAATAGAGTGACTGACATTGATTATCCTTAACGTAGTACGTAGCCTGTTGCGGCATTTATTGCATAGTATATCGACGATCTATGCCTTTTATTGTACGGATAATTTTAATTTTTTCAATGGATATCCATTTATTCTGGTCTACTACCCCGCATTTTGGGTTTACACGGTCGAAGAAGCCGAGCCCTTCAGGAACCGCTCAGCATCCAGGGCGGCCATACAGCCGGTGCCGGCAGAGGTAATGGCCTGACGATAGACCGCATCCATCACGTCGCCAGCAGCAAATACGCCGGGCACGGACGTTTTTGAAGTATGCGCTTGTACATCTATATAGCCGTTTGGCAGTAATTTTATCTGGTCGGCGAACAGCGTGGTATTCGGTTTTAGACCGATAGCAATAAAAACGCCATCAGTGGTTACTTTTTCAGATTTCTTGCTCGTTTGATCAGTAATGGTTGCCCCGGTAACTTTGGTGCCGTCACCAGTAATTTCGGTGACCGTGCTATTGTATAGTATCTTGATTTTTGGATCAGAAATTACGCGCTGCTGCATGGCATATGAAGCAGTTAGTTTGTCATGAATGTGCACTACCGTGATCTGGTCAGTGAATTTTCTTAAAAACGAAGCACTTTCCATGGCGCTGTCGCCACCGCCGACTACTACTACTTTCTTGCCGGCATAAAAAGTGGCATCGCACACCGCGCAGGTGGTTACCCCTTTGCCCCAATAGGTATTTTCGCCCGGGCAGCCGAGCTTGTTGGGGGTGGTGCCGGTGGCGATGATGACTGATAATGCAGATAAGGTTTCACGTGTTGTTTGTATGCTAAAAGGGCTGCGTGAAAAATCAACCTTGGTAATATCACCTTCAACAAATGAAACACCACACCCTTGTGCATGTTCGCGCATCTGTTTCATAAGATCAGGGCCCAGAATTGAGCGTATGCCCGGCCAATTTTCTACAATAGAGGTGCCCATGAGTTGGCCACCCGGGTTCTGGCCGTCAACAATAATCGGTTTTAAGTTTGCTCGTGCAGCATAGATGCCGGCAGTCAGTCCTGCGGGCCCTGAACCGATAATGATAAGTTCGTGTACATCAGCGCTCATGTAGTTTTTCCTTTAAGTGGTGTTTATTTTTTGGTCAGATAATAAATCAGATGATTTACCATCTTTTCGCGCAAACAGTAATTTTTAACAAATTCAGTCGGGATAGGTACCTCCTGGCCCTGCACTTTATGTGACGGGAATTCGCAATAAATAAACTCTTTCATGCGCGGTCTATTGAAAAAGCTCAGATAATTTTTAACTTCATTGTCAGATACTGCCAAATTTTCATGGTACGCAAGCTGATCCAAAAGAATTTCCTCACGCGTTTGACGCTCAGCTAATTCTTTAATACGGGCATGGAAATCCTTCTGCGTGCGATAGACGTTATAGTCAGGACTTTCTTGCACCTTTTCCAAGATGATTTCTTCTTGGCGGGCAATCAGATGAGTTGGCACGGTGAACGGATTTTTAGCAGTCAGAAGCTTGAGTGTTTCTTCAACCATGGCGCGTCGCAGGCAGACATCATTGCGAAATGAAAACACCTCAATCAGCTTTTGATGGACTTCCTTATTTGTTTTGAGGCGGAAGTGTGCTTTGAATTGTTCGATGCAGAAATACGTGTGTGGAATTACATCAAATATTGAGATGCGAAATGTGTAATTAGTTTCCAGTTCGGTGCTAAAGAATTCCTGCAGGCTACCATTATCTGTAAAAAATGTTTCAGCAGCTTTTTTGTTCAGGAAGTTTTCTCGCAACGTACCTTCGCCATCTTGTGAGCTGAGCTTGAACCAAAAATGTTGTGGCAACTGCTCAGGCAGTATTCTGTTTTCCTGGTCAACGATACACAAATCAAAACTTACCCAATCGCCGAGTTGGAGGCCGTTTTCCTGATTATGTTTTGCCAACTGTTCTTTTTCGTACGCTAAGAATGAATCAACTTGTCGATCCAAGTCTTTGTAATTTTTTCGCTTTGGGGCTTTGAATGGAAAATATTTCCAATTTTCTATGGCAATGATCGGCGCTTGCGTGAGTTCAAAAATGAATTCAGCATCACGATCAAGCTCTACTTCGATGTTGATTAAGCGCGCAGAACCGGCCACGGCAATTTTTTTTGTGCGTATCTGTTGGTACAGAAAAGCAATAACCATCTGTTTGAGCAAAAATTCTTTTATATGCTCGATCAGATTTTCTTTGAAATTGTGTTTTATGTAATCCAGCGGTACTTCTCCACGAGTGAATCCGTACGTTTGAATGGTGTGTTGCTGTGTGATCGCTGCTTGATGATACAGCACGTTAACGGTTGCCTGTGGGATGGTGATAGTGGCATGGCAAAAGAGCTTGTCCGGATACGTAAGGGTCAACGTTGGTTGTGTTGCAGGTGGATTAACAGATTCCTGCGGTGATGTTGATACAAAATCATTATCAACGGCGGTAACAATGGCACTTTTCATCGCAACACTCCTTTTTTTTAACAAAATTATCATTTGTTGGACACAAAACTAATTTTGTATAAACGAGAGGGATTTTTGCAGTAAAATTTTAGGTCTAACCTTGATCATAGGTAATTCGATTCAGAAAATCTACTCATGCAGTATTTATCGTCTGGCTGGCGCTTGTGCGTGATTTTTATTAATCTGAGTGCAATTAAGTTCTTTAGTTCATTCAAGATTCTCGTATATAAAAAGTGATGCAGCATATAATCACGCTCTTTCTTCTTATCTTTTTGGTATTGCCAAGCACTGCTGAGTCGCACGGCTTTGCTGCCGGAACATTGGTGAAAACACCCAGCTCGTATCAGCAGATAGAAAATATACGTGTAGGCGATGCAGTATTAGCGTTCGATTGTGCGCATGCCTGCACCGTTACCAGGCAAGTGACCAACGTTATCTGTCATCAAGCTGAGAGATGTAGACAGCTTGTGGTAGGTACCGAGGTTATCGTTACCGATGATATTCAGCGATTTTATCTAACATATCCTGGTTCTTGGGTACCGGTATGCGAGCTTGGTGCGTCAGATCTGCTCAAGACGTGTGCTGGGTCACTACTGATACATGAACTAGGTTACGCAGATGAATGCATTACCCTGTTTGATTTAGTGGTAGCAGAGGATCACACGTATTGCGTGACTGAGTCTGATATTATTGTGCACAATCCGGTAGGCATTTTTTGCATAGGCGCTCCTCTGCTGGCAACACCGGCTACGCCAGTTTTATGCGCTATCGCGCCAGTGGCAGTAGCGGGGATAGTAGGCACTACATGCGCATGGATGCTTGGCAAAGGAATTGTTTCCTTCGTACGTGAAAAGCGGCGACATCAGAATGATGTTCATATAGTAAACGATACTAAGCCACCTTATTTGCTAGCGGAAAAGAATGTAGAGCCATCAGCACAGCAACCTATTGTTACTAATGATAACGATAAGTCGCCAAACTCTGGCAAAGAACCAGAAGATCCTGAAAAGAACCCTACTTGCAAAACGGCATTCTACAGTTTTACCCTTGCAGCTATTGAGGAGGGAGTAGAATATGCGACTACTGACAGAAAAATCGAGCACATTTTCGAAAAGACTTATCACAATTTAGGGCCTTTGATAGAAGAATTGGGAGGTCATATAAAAGCCGGATACGTTAACACTGCTCGTGAAGTTTTAAGAGCGCTGAGCGGTAAGGTGCAATTTAATGATTTTTTTGAAGACTTAGTAATAAACGTTAGAGGTTACGAAGTATATGTGCGTGGCAAAATAATTGAAGGTATTCCTAAACTGGGTACTTTTTTTATTAAAAAAGGTGATTGAATATGGATTGGAAACAAGTACTGAGAAAATTAGAACATAGTAAATATTGGGATGAAGCAATTGAGTTTATGCAAGACGTCATAGCCAAAGATCCAAATAATATGGATGCGTATATTGCTATGAACTATTTGCTTATGAACCTGCTTGTTGAAGAAAATCATGATGAAACCAAGCATGATTATTATGAAATACTTGCAAAAAAATATTTTGATGAGTCATATGCAAAGTTTTCTGATAATCCTGAGTATCTTTACTTTACTGGTAAGACGGCAGGCATGTCTGAATGGTTTTTTGGTCTTGAAGCGGAAGATGTTGAGGCAATGTTAAAGAAAGCCTCAGTCTTAGAACCGGATAATTTAGTGTATAAGCGAGGCAGCTATAGTTGTTTAAGCATATGTGATCCAAAGAATGTCGAACTCATAAATTCATGCATTAAAAAAATTCTTGAGAAGCCTGAATTATTAGATTTTATTAGATCCAAGGGGGCAGTAGGAGAATATCTCTTGGAAGTACATTTCGAGATCCGTAATTATTAGATAAGTAGGAATTGCCAGCTAAACATGAATTGGAAAGTAACTATGAAAAATCTTTCGATAGAATTTATTGAGAAAAGACCTAAAATTATAAAAAAAATACCATGTCTTGCAGGAGAGATTACTATAGGCGATTTCTTCGAAGGATTTGATTCCCCTCTTGCCTGGTGGAGTAGAGAAGATTACGAACAACAATGGAAGACGGGTATAGAGCGCTTAAAAAATCATGAGAAATCATGTTTGGTGACTAAATGTTATAGCAATCAGAATGGTGGTGGCTTTTATATAAAGAAGATGGCCTGGTCTATATCAGAAATTGTCTTCTGTTCCGTGAGTGTTATGACGCAGCGATTGGGAAAAATGAATTTACGCCAAAAAACTGTTACGACTTTATTGAATCAAAGACACCTAGAGTGCTACTTGAGAATGGAAAACAAGAATCAGAGTGGGTTATTCCTTATGAATAGAGTTAGAGGCTAACTATGGAAAATCTTTTAATAAAATTTATTAAGAGTAAACCAAAAATTATCAAAAAAGGATCATTTCTTTTAGGTGAAATCACTATAGATGATTTTTATGAGGCTTTTCATGCACCTCTTACCTGGTGGAAAAAAGAGGATTATGAATCACAGTGGTGCACTGGTATAGAACGTCTAAAAAATTATGACAAGTCTTGCCTAGTAACAAAGTTTTGTAATCCAGATGGCCTTGGACTTATTGATTGGTGGCTCTTATATAAAGACAGCGGCATGATCTATATTAGAAACCAAATCATATTTCCTGAATTTTATGAAGAAGTAATTGGAAAAAATAAGTTTACTCCGCAGAATTGTTATGACTTTATTCAACCAAAGGGGCCCAGAGAATTAGAAGATGGAAGAAAGCTATCAGAATGGGTAATTCCTTATGAATAATATTAGAACTGATTTTTTTAGGGGCTGCTCAATAGGCAAAAGCAAAGACTAAAAAACTAACTCTTAATGCAGATCCATTACGCAACACGTTAAATTAATACTTTATTCCTCATTATTACTCATTTTTCCCACTACGCATGGGATGTGTACCCTTCCGCTCGAGGGGATTGAACGTATAGCGTTTTTTATCGCTGATGATGCGGCCTCGCAAGCGCTTGCTAAGCAGGAAAAGTGGTATGTAGAGCAGGATAAAATTTTAGACAAATATATCACCTCTTATGAGGCTTCTGGAGGTCATTATAATCCTGTATGGTATGACTTAAAACCTAAGTTACCTCTCTATGGATTACGCCGAAATATTGGATTGGCAAAAGCTTATAAAAACTATAAAAAAGAAGATCGAAAAGATATTCATACGCCTCTTGCTCAAAATTCGGCAGTTCTAAAAAGTCTTAGGGCATTGCATGAAACGTGCAAACTACTCAGTGAGTTTACCGCACCGTTTATGAAATTATATTGGGATAAAATTCGTGCTATTTATCATAACTCAAGAGTTCATCTCACAGGATTATATTTACTGAAATACCATCTTAAAAGAAGAGATTTAGCTCAAGTTAGATTGGCGCAGGCAGTGGGTATTGATATAAATCGTACAGTTAAGGGTGGTAGGACCTTATTAAGTCGTGCTGTGCGAAAATCAAATTTGAATCGTGTAGAAGATCTGGCTATGTGTGGTGCTGAATTGAATAGATGCACTTATTGGGGGATACTACCTATAAACATAGCTTCTGAGAAGGTGAAAAAGGAACTTATTAGATTGGCACAACTTGCATACGAATCTTCGAGCAAAAGCTTAAATAAACAAACAGATGATCAAGTCGCTAATAAGTTAACGCCTGAACAGATAGCCGAAGCTTTATCAAAGGGCTTTCCTCGCATTTGTATTACCAAGAGCAACTTAGTACGCAAGAATGTGCCTTCCAATAAGACAGCGGCAGACAGTTCTTGTAGAGAAAACGTAATTAGACAATCACCTCATCAGCCTGTTAAAGCAATGCAACTTGCCAGCACTATGGCTTCTATTGACAGCCATGTATATTTTGTAGTTGTAGCATGCATTGCTGTGACTTCATGGTGGCTGTACTCTATGTATGCTGCAGAAAAAGAATGTGAAAAGGAAGAGGCTGATGAATTCTTAACAGAGGAATGGTAGATGACCCGTAGGCTATGGCCCTAACTGACCCGAGCGATTAAATAATTAACTGATGCTTATAACAAGATAATACAACATATTTTTACCACTTTTTACTTACAAGATATGCATATGAAAAAGCTCTTACTAGTCATTCTACTTTGCAGTCCCTTATATGGGATGGATAATCAAGTTCTGTTACAAAAGATTTTATATTCGATGGAGAATCTTGCAAAGCGCATTGATAAGTTGGAAACCAACATTAATAAGGGTGATGTTACTAGCGATAACGAATCCCTTACGCAGGTGCAGCAGGGTAATCAGCAGAGGAAAACATACGCTAAAGTTGTGCCAGCAGGTGCTGAGTTTAGTTCTTATGTTGGATTGACTATTTTGCTGGGTGTAGCAAGCGTAGCTAGTGGAATAATTGGTGGGATAGCTGGTACTAGCCTTGCTGCGTTGAGCGGTTTTTCAAAAGATGCTTCAGTGAGTATTGGATTTTTTACTATGATAAGCGCTATGGTTGGTGTTATTGCTACTGCATATGCCAAATTCGGGTTTTCTGAACTGGCTGCTAAACTTGAACCGAGCACGACTATTTATCTGTATCCGGAATGAAAAGAGAGTCTTATGAGCCGCTCTTTATTTTTGTGATCAACTGACTAATCATCGATTTTATCTTTAATAACACCTTCTCAAGAAGTGCGCCCAGTTTTCTTTGTTGGCCAGATCGTGTTAACGGAATGCCAATTAATCGTGAAATCTTTGCTTTAAAAGCTGAAATGCCAACTAACCGTTTCCATGAAAAACCACCTTTGTTCATTGTTATTCGATAAGAGTGAGGGCTGCTTACCAGCCGTGTTGTGAGTAAATACTGTTTTGTAAAATGTGTTCTATGATTTGTCGATGAGCGGGGATGATGGTTGCTGGGAGTTGATCGACTTTGAAAAATCGCACATCATCATGTTTTTCCGGTTCATTATTGCGTGGTGCTTCTTGATTTTCAAGAGATGCGCTAAACGTGAGCGAAATAAATTCTGTTTCGGTTCCCTTGCGGTGGAGCGTGTGCACTAACTGAAAAGCAGATTCTGGCAGATCGATTGCCACTTCTTCGCGTATTTCGCGCCTGATCGCTTGCAAGGCTGTCTCGCCTTGCTCTACTTTTCCACCAACCAGCCCATACAGCCCATTGCCAAAATTTGTGCCAGTGCGATGGATTAGTAAAACGGTGTCACCGATATGCAGAAAAGCTAAAACAAAAAGATTAATCATGTATTTTTCCTTAAAAGACTGCGTCTATTTAGAAGACGTTGCTATAACTAGTGTTGTATGCCCAAAATATGGTTGCGGATGGGTCATGACAATGGCCTATTAAAAGTGACTAGCGCAACGAGGTCAAGACAAACGCTCAAATTTTATTTGATATCTGTTTGCTTCAATTTTTCCCAAAGCTGCATAAATTTTTCTTTCTTGTGTCCCAGTCGTGTTAAATAATCCTGCGGCCAAAAATCGTCAAATACTACTTTAAAAGCTGCGTTGCATATATTGCTTTCATTCCCATCCAAAAAAAATTCTATCTCGTCTTTGTGTATAAGATGATCTATGGTCTTTTCTGAGCATCCCAAATTGTCTCCAATGGCATAAAAAGCATCAACTAGTACTGCTCTAACAATGAAATATTCTTCGATTGATAATTTCACGGTAAATCTATTAATTCTATCAGTATCTTTCTAGTTTTTGAATGAATCTCTTAAAAGACTGGCGCCGTCCGTCTTCGCCTAAAGGCTACGCCGGATGCAGACCCATACTTCGCTTAGTTCTATCCACGCTATTGTATTTGCCTTGTCAATTCATTAAAAGACTGGCCGTGCCATACGAAGCCTTGGCGAAGTATGGTGCAAGAGAAGGGACTCGAACCCCCACTCCCTTTCGGGAACTGGACCCTAAACCCAGCGCGTCTACCAATTTCGCCACTCTTGCACACGGTAGATTAATTTCGTGGTGGGCTGCCTTGGAATCGAACCAAGAACCCACAGATTAAGAGTCTGTTGCTCTGCCAATTGAGCTAGCAGCCCACGAATATATCAAGGTTTTTATAGTGTATCAAAGAAAAAAGAGAAATAAAGCGGTTATTACACGCTCATTAATTCTTTTTCTTTTTTTCTGAGCGAGTGTATCAGCCGTCTTAGTGGTTTTGTCAGTTACTTGTTGGAGTACATCTTCCAGGCGGTTGAAAAAGTCTTCTGATACGAGCTTGTCCTTTTTTGCATCGCGCAAGTAATTGTTAAAATCTTTGCGCACGCTCTTGACTGCTTCTTTGCACGCATTCAGTTTTTTGGTAAGAATTTTTGCCAATTCTTCGCGGCGTGAGCTGCTCATTTCTGGCAGTTGCAACTTGAGCACTTTACCGTCATTGAGTGGATTGATACCAACATCGGAATTCGTAATAGCTTTTTGAATGTCTGCTAACGTATCCGTATCCCACGGCTGGATAACGATGAGGCGCGCATCGGGTGCCGAAATCGCAGCAAGGCCTTTGAGTGCCATGGGTGGTTGGCCGTA
>Ga0206953_1162_pt1 | contig 10770 bp, 7 predicted proteins | sample Alteio_BWOrgHeat_36_FD_152977 | JGI IMG/M metagenome (GOLD analysis project Ga0206953, IMG submission 152977) | Enriched cells from forest soil in Barre Woods Harvard Forest LTER site, Petersham, Massachusetts, United States -... | ecosystem: Environmental > Terrestrial > Soil > Temperate forest > O...
GATGACAAAGATGAAATAGAATTAGTAAGAAGTGAAGTCGTCACAGAAGCACCACTGCTCCAGGTATAAGTATATTGAGGGCCAGTGCCGCCTGAAATCGTTGCAACAGCAGAACCATTGCTCCCTCCACAGGTTGCATTAAAAGGAGAAATGTTCGATATAACAAGAGCAGGTGGCTGTGTAATCGCAACAGTTGATAATTCCTGACAACCATTCGCATCGGTTACGGTAACCGTGTATGTTCCTGCTGATAAATTAGTAGCGGTTGAACCCGTTTGACTATTATTCCAGTTATACGTGAGAATTCCTGTGCCACCAGTAGCATTAACAACTGCGCTTCCTGATGAACCTCCATTACAGAGAAGATCAACAGACGTGATTGAATTAATTACCGGAGCGTTATTGTTATCAATTGAAACCGCCTGGGTTGCTGAACATCCATTTGCATCTGTTACTGTAAGCACGTATGTATTTGCAGACAAACCTGTATTCGTTTCGCCTGTTGCTCCGGCTGGGGCGGACCAGGAATAAGTTAAGGATCCGGTACCACCTGTTACTGTTGCTGTAGCAGTTCCTGTAGCTCCACCACAACTGGATTTAGTTGTACTGATGTTTGTGATAGAAATTGCAGATGGAGAAGTCAGTATTGTAGTTGATGTAGCTGAACAACCTTTGCTATCTGTTACAGTTACTGTATATTCTATTGCAGAAAGATTTGTTGCAGTTACAGCAGACTGTCCGTTACTCCAGCTGTACGTAAATCCACCGTTTCCCCCAGCGGCTGCAGCAATTGCGCTGCCATCAGAATTACCATTGCACAAAATGTTGTTAGCTACAATAGACGCCGTCACTTTAACAGGTTCGGTAAGGACAACAGTTGAAATCGCAGTGCAGCCATTTGCGTCAGTAATTGTAACCATATATGTGTTTGAAGAAAGAGACGTTATTGAATTGTTAAGCAGAGCAGTTACAGAAGATGCTCCGCTACTCCAGCTATATGTATATGGAGAACTTCCTCCGGTTACCGATGCTGAAACAGAGCCTGTACCTCCATTACAATTTATGCCAGTAAGGATTCCTGTAGTTACTGTCCCTCCCGGAGTATTTCCAATTGTAACAGTCTTGCTTATTGTACAACCATTGGCATCATTTACAGTAACCGTATATATTGCCGAAGCTAATCCTGTATTCGTCTGGCCGCTTACACTGTTATTCCAGTTATATGTAAGAGCACCGGTGCCACCCGCTGCTGCGACTGTTGTTTTTCCATTGTTTTGCCCACATGAAGCATCAGTTGTAACAACTGAATTTATATTAACACTACTAACAGGTTCTGTTAGTGTAATGCTTGTTACGGCATTGCAACCGTTTCCATCCGTCACAGTGACCGTATATGAACCAGCAGGCAGGTTAGTAATCGTTTGTCCTGTTACTGTTGTATTCCAGGAATAGGTTAATGTGCCTGTGCCGGTAGCACTCACCACTGCAGCACCAGTACTTCCACCTTTACATATTACATTCGTTGGTATGATGCTGTTTATTGTCGGTGCCGGACTATTACTGATAAGTGCACTTTGTGTTTTTGTACAATTATTTCCATCCGTTACTGTTACAACATATGTACCTGAAGAAAGATTGCTTGCTGTGACTCCTGATTGGGTATTGCTCCAGGAATAAGTTAAACTTCCTGTTCCACCGGATGCTGTTGCAATTGCGCTTCCATTATTTGTACCACAACTTGCATTTACCGGTACAACAGAACTAATATTGATTGCAGAAGGTTCCGTAATTGTTACTATTGAAGTGGAAGTGCATACACCATCAACTATTGTGACTGTATAAACTGCCGCTGACAAAGCTGTAAGAGGAATTGAAGAAGCGGTTGTAGTTCCGGTGGCACTGCTTCCAAGAGAAGAACTCCAGCTATAGGTATACGTCCCTCCGGACCCATTGCTTATACTAATGCTTGCACTTCCTGTAGCTGTGCCATTACAACTAACGTTGCTTGTCAGCGCAGCCTGAGCTGAAAGCAGGCAACTGCAACTGGTTATATTTACAGTTTGTGTTATGGAATCTTTACTTCCGGTGCAATTTGTAACAATGAGTTTCACACTATAACTACCAATTGTTGAATAAAGATGGGAAGGATTTGCGATGGTTGATGTATCGGCTGTGCCTGATCCGGGTTCACCAAAATCCCAACTGTAACTTTTTATTTCATTGCAATTTGGAATACTGGTACTGGTAAAATTCACCAGAAAATTTCCACATGCGGGTGCCGCAAAAGTATAAGAAGCTGTGGGTTTATCAGGCGTAAATAACCACATATCATTATAAAACTCTGCAGTTACATCATACTGACCAAACCATAACCAGAATCCATCTTTATTTTGAAACGGAGCTCCGCCATCGTGAGGTCCCGGACTATTAGTTGCACCCGGAACGTTTTGTACTCCCCTGTTCCTGGTTGGAAGATCTTTAATCAAAACCCATATTTTAGTTATTGGATTAAATCTCCAAACCCGGCCTGAGTATGCACCGTACATCCAGAAATACCCGCAATCATCTGTCCATTGAACCCTTGCTTCAGAATGTTCCACTGATGAGGGAACATTATTAATATCTTCTACACAGGCAGCGCTGTAATAACCCGGGTTGTATGTTGCGCTGGTACCGGCTTCCCAGGACCACATATTTGTTGAAGCATTATATTTCCACATATCAGATGTACCCGTGTTATATCCGCCAGACTGAGACCCGCTCAACCAAAAATCATTATTCTTATCAATCCAATGCAGATAAGTCCAGCCTGAACCTGGATTATTGGCTGCAGCTGGAACGCCCAATGTTCCATACGTAGCGGGTACTGTTACAAACACTGCCGAACCGGTACCCTGCATCCAGGTCCATTCATTTGTAGCAATATCATACTTCCATATATCATTATGAGCATAGCTATTATAAAACCATAAAGTATTTGTTTTTTTATCCGTCCAGGTACAAAGGTTTTCCCCATTAAAGCCCGGAGCAACAGTTGGTCCGGGAACTCCCTGCGTACCATACACAGAAGCGTATGCGGGATTATCGTGCATGTATGCCCACTGGTTATAGGTAGGACTTGTTGTACGCGGATCATATTTCCACAATACGCAGCTCCCATCATACATCCATAAATAACCCGTTGTATCTACCCATGATAAATAAGTAAACGAACTATTTGTTGGTCCGTACAAAGGATCAAATGTTCCAACAGGTGGAACCGGAACACTATACTGATGCTGCCAGGCTAATTCCCATTGATTAATGGAAGGATCGTATTTCCACATTACTTCCCCTTGTTGAGCTATCGTAGGTGAACTAGGATTATATCCGCCAAAAACATAAAAGTAACCCTCTTTGTCAGTCCAGTAAGCTGGTCCATACTGTGCCGGGGGGTGATTTCCCGGTGCAAAAACACCTATTGTACCGTAATTACCGCGCGACTGATTGATCAGATCACCATTCTTCCAGGTCCAGGCATTGGTCTGTGCGTATGTAAAACAGCACATTTTAAAAAGCAGGAACAAAAAAAATATCCTTTTTAAAAGCATTTCTTATTTTGAAATTGAATAAATGATAAACCAGGTTTATGGGGGGATTTCGAATTTAATGCTTTTTTATCAGACGTACTAATCTAACTCCTCAGATATAAATATTTTAGCTCCCATTTCACCGCCACTTTTACTGCGTTAATCGAAAAGGTATTTTACTAATATCCAAGCACCGTTAATTTTGTCAAGAAAATAAAGGAAAACCCCAATTTATTTTAAATACTTATGGAATTACAAGCTGTACCAAAGAATGATAAGAGAAATTTGCGACTGTACTTTTGGCATAATCTGATTCTGGAAGGAGAACGTTATACTATTTATTCCATTGCAAAAAATCTTTCGGATGCAAAAAAAATAGCGATCGATAAGGCACCAAATGCTATTAAAGAAAAGCTTAAAAATTATCTGAACGATCCTAACTCCATTGTTTTAAAATTCAATCAACCCAGTTCATTCATTTACAAAAGCTATTTTTAGAAAGTCGTTCAATTTTCTTTCTATATCTACGAAGTAACACTGGATTTTATCCTTTGGTCACATTTAAATAAATAAGACTGATTTGTCTTTTATATTTAAACATAATTATTCCAAAGGCTGACTTTCGAACGTAAAACAAAACTGAAATGAAAAAGGTAAAAGGTATAATGACCAAAGCTGTCATCAGTTGTTCACCGGAAACAACAATCAGGGAAGTCGCCGGATTAATGAAAACTCACAATTGCGGGTTTATTCCCATCACGGATGAAAACAAAAAGCTGACCGGTGTTGTAACCGATCGGGATATTTGTCTGATCATGAGTGAGCGCGCGTCGGGCCTGCAGGATCTTGAAATAGAACATATCATGCAGATTGATCTGCACACCTGCACACCGAATGATAATCTTGGGAAAGCGCTTGACATCATCCGAACCGGCAAAATATCCAGGCTTCCGGTTGTTAACGATGAATTTAAACTGGAAGGAATTATTTCTATAAGCGATATTTTATTTCATCAGCTGATGAACAGATGGGATGAAGATCTTTACGGGATTAATGCCGAAACCATACTTGGAACCATCGGCGCAATATCAGAAAGTCGCCTGGTCAGAGAAACTCTTGAGAATAAACTTTTCTGATTATTCGTGAAGTATTAACAGAGGTCTATGCGTGTGAAATGCCATCTTCTTTGTCACGCTTCCTCCGTTGAATAACAAATCAAGAAAACTATGTTTCCTTTTTGTCATTACCAGCAGGTCAACATCATGCTTTGACTGATAGTGCTCCAATCCTTCAGCCGTATCCACATCCGTTATAAAGTTTATCTTTTTAAAATTAATGGAATCAAGCATCTCATTAATTTGCATTTCCGATAAGGATTCTTCCGGGTTAGGAGTTTCGTAATAATGCCTGACGTGAAGTGCTGTAACGGTGGAATCAAATTTATTTGCCAGATTAACAATCACATCAAAATCACCTTTGTCCGTAATTTTTTTCCGGTCAAAAGCTATTACAATATTTTTCAGCCCGGAAAATTGAGCTTCCAAAGGTATTATAAGCACTGGCACGTTTGCGTCTTTAGCAACTGCAGTAGTGGTATCGCCCATCAATTCGGTGATCACACCTGAACCTGAAATACCCATGACAATCAGATCCACATGGTTGCTTTTGGAATACTGAACAATTTCATCAACTGCAAAACCCGCATTAGCTACAAGATTAATGTTTACAGCCGGATACTCCTTGTTCAGTTTCTTTTTCAGATTATCTAACAACTGCAGGCTTTCTCTTTCTTTGTCTTCAAAATCGACTGTTACTTCAGGCATAGGCGTAGCAAATACCGGCACATGAAAACAGTGATACAGCGTTACTGCCGCATTAATATTCTGAGCCAATTCAACAGCATAGTACACCGCATTATTGGCCGGGGTCGAAAAATCGGTCGGAACCACAATGTTTCTCATTGCTGAAAATGCTATTTATATATTTCTATATCTTCATTTAACTCACTAATAGCTTCACCGCAAACTTCCTTAACCCTTTTGATCAGGAGAGGAAGCTCGCCGAGGTTAGTTTCTGTTTCCGCATAATCCTCTATTTTTTTTATTACATCGATCAACTCCTGTAAACCGACAAATGAAAAAGAAGGTTTCATTTTATGAGCAACTGCACGAAGCATTACCCAATTTTTATTGTCAAGATTTGTTTCCAGGTTCCTGATAGACTCAGGTGTTTGCTCTATAAAAACTGAAATCATTTCCCTGATAAAACCGTTGTCTCCTTTAGACAATTGTTTCAGATAACTCAGGTCGGTTACTTTTTTTTTCGTTTCCATGATATGTAGAATTAATTATTGTTATTATTATGCAACTCGGCTCTCTTATGTATAGAAAGTATTTTCTCGTGTAATACATTTTCATCAAACGGCTTTGAAATGTAATCGTCCATACCCGCAATTCTGCATTTTTCAGCTTCTCCGGCAATGGCATGGGCTGTCATTGCAATAATTGGCGTATCACATTTAGGAACCGGTAATTTCCTGATGTGACGTGTAGCCTCATATCCATCCATTTCAGGAAGCTGGATATCCATAAGAATGACATCATATTCATTTTGTTTCGCCTTTTCCACCGCTATCAAACCATTTTCGGCAAGATCGACCTTCCAATTCCAGAAGCTCAATACTTTTTTAGCCAAAATCTGGTTTAACAAATTATCTTCAACCAGTAACACCTTTAATCCTTCGATATTTTCATGCTTATGTTCTGTTTTTACAGCTTCCCCATCCTCTTTTTGCCCTTCAGCGCTCTTTTTAAAAGTCAGCACAAATGAAAAAACAGACCCCTCTCCTACTTTACTATCTACAGAAATTGTTCCCCTCTGTAATTCTACCAATTGCTTTACAATAGTCAAGCCAAGACCTGTTCCGCCATATTTACGTGTTGTATCATTGGTAGCCTGTGTGAATCCTTCGAATATATTCTGCAATTTATTTTCGGGGATGCCGATCCCGGTATCAGAAACAGAAAATTTCAGTTCCGTAAACTCATCATTTTCGGAAACAAAATCCACCATTATCTTTATTTCGCCCTTTTCTGTAAATTTTATAGCATTACCAACCAGATTTAAAAAGATCTGATTAAGACGTGTGGGGTCACCAACCAGGAATTTGGGCACCTTACTTCCCACATTTGAAATGAGTATAAGATGTTTTGCATTCGCATTCTGCTGCATTAAATCAGTAAGTGATTTAATTAAACCATGCAGGTTAAAAGAAATTTCTTCAAATGTTATTTTTCCGGACTGCAATTTGGAGAAATCCAGAATATCATTGATAATAACAATGAGATTAGCGCCGGAGGTCTTGATTGCATCAATATATTGTTTTTGTTCAGGTTTCAGATCTGTTTTCAAAAGCAGTTCTGTAAAACCAACTATAGCATTCATGGGAGTCCGGATTTCATGACTCATATTGGCAAGGAATTGCTCTTTCACTTTCATGGATTCCTCGAGTTCACGTTTCGCTTTAATTAATTCATCCAGCGCTTTGTTTCCTTTTTTGAGTGAATGTTCAGCAATCTGATTTGCCTTCATCAACTCCTCTTCTATTTGCTTCCTTAGCGTGATATCAGAATCGATTGCAATAATTCTGTCTGCGTTTCCTTTTTTATCCAATACAGGAGTAATGGTTGTGATTACCCAGTATTTTTTATTGGTTTTAGAATAACATTCCCTTTCAAATGAAATAGGTTTTCCTTTTAAGATCGATTCTTCGAAAATGAATTCTTTACTGTATTTTTCATTGCTGATAATTTCAAACAGGCTTTTTCCTGTAGCCAGAGCTTCATTATAACTGAATCCGCTTAATTTGGTATAACCTTCATTCACCCAGACAATTTTACCATCCCTGTTTGCAATCAGAACAGAGTTAAACGATTTTGTTGCAGCAACCGCAAGCTTCTCCATTTCCTCTTCCTGGATCCGTTCGGTAACATCTTGTCCGGTACCGATCATCATAATTGAAATTCCTTGGTTATCCCTGATTACTTCACCCCTGGCGTGAATGATCCGGATTTCATTTTCAGAATTTAATATTTTGTGATAAAAATTAAATGACTTTCCTGATTTATGGGATTCCTCTATTTCTTTTTTAGCAAACTCCCTGTCTTCAATATGTATGCGATTGATTAAATCATTATAGGTCACATCGGTCTTCTGGTGACTCAATCCATAAATTTCATAAAACTCGTCCGAGCAGGTGATGATATCCGCGATAATATCCCACTCCCAGCTTCCAATATGAGCAAGTTTCTGAGCTTCCGAAAGCTTTACTTTTTCCTTCAACAATTCAATTGAACGCTCTTCCAGTTTTTTCGTTTTTTCAGAAAGTTCTTTATGCAACTTATTCCGTTCAATACTATAATTGATTGAACGCCTGAGCCCTTTTCCTTTTACTTTTCCTTTAATAAGAAAATCCTGGGCACCCAGTTTCATGGCGTTGAGTCCCACTTTTTCATCTTCAACACCTGTAAGCACTATGATTGGAGTTTCTGGAGCTTTTTCAAATGCCTTTTTAAACGTGTCAAGTCCAAAACTATCCGGTAATGTTAAATCGACCAGGATTACATTGAATTCTTTTGAAGCAATAAACTCAAGACCAACAGTTAAACTATCCGCTGTTGTAAGCGTATAACTACTGTCATCATATGCCTCACTGAGATAAAGATCTATTAATCTTGCATCAGCAGGGTTATCTTCAATAAGCAATATGTTGAATTTATCCATCATAAAACTATACTCTTACACTGGTGAAATTAAATTATCCTTGATTGTAAAATAAAATTTTGCGCCCTTATTCAGTTCTGATTCAACCCAGATTTTACCGCCATGACGTTCAACTATTTTTTTACAAATAGCCAGGCCAATACCCGTACCAGGATACTTCTCCTTATTATTCAGGCGCTGAAAGATGACAAAGATTTTATCAAAATATTCCTTTTGAATTCCAATGCCATTATCTTCGACGGAAAATAATGTTTCACCGTTTGACTTTTTACCGGTAATTTTTATTTCAGGATTTTTTTCATTCCGGAATTTTACCGCATTTGAAACCAGGTTGGAAATTAACTGGGCGATCAATACAGGGTCACCAAATACATTGGGTAAATTTTCGTAGCTGACTTTAATCCCGGCACCTTTAATCTGCTCTCTCATATCACTCAATATTTCTTCAAGTATATTCGTCACGTTTAGTTTTTCAAACGCCTTTAACCTGTTCACCCTGGAATAATCAAGCAGACTATTGATCAGATTTCTCATTCTTACCGCTCCATCAACTGCATAAAAAATGAAATCCTTTGCATCGTGGTCCAGCTTATCAGCATATCTGTTCGACAACAATTGAAGGTAGCTTGTTACCATTCTTAATGGCTCCTGTAAATCATGCGAAGCCACATAGGCAAATTGCTCAAGCTCCTGGTTCGAACGCAGCAGTTCACTACTTTTCTGTTTAAGCTCGTTTTCTACTTTTTTACGTTCTGTAATATCATTTGAAATTCCCAGCAGGTATTTAGGATGACCATCACTACTCATAATCGGAATTTTTTTGGTCTCCAGGATTCTTACACCTTTATATTTGGTATGAATAAATTCTTCAGGGATTTCTTCCAGTTTGCCGCTTTCTAAAACTAATCTGTCTTTATTAATAAAAAAATCTGCTTCTTCTTTCGGAAAAAAATCATAATCACTTTTTCTAAGCAGGTCTTCCCTTGCAAATCCGAGCAGATCTTCCCCTGCTTTATTTAAGCCGACAAATTTCAACTCTTCCGCGTCTTTAACAAAGATCATATTGGGAATATTTTCAATTACAGAATTCAAAAAATCCTGTGAATTTTTCAAATCTTCTTCAGCCTTTTTTTGTGAACTTATATCACTTGTCAATGAAAGAAATCCAATTGAAACACCCTTTGAATTTTTTATGACAGAAGAAGACGTCCTGACATGAATTCCATTCCTGTTTTTTCCGGCATGAATCATTTCCCCCTGCCACTCACCGGATTCCCTGAGTTTTTCGTTGATGCTTTCTTTAGTATCATTTTCCTCAAATATCACTTTAATAACATCAACATATGGTTTACCCAAAACTTCTTCCTTTTTATATCCATAGAGTTCTTCCGCAGCCTTATTCCATTCGGTAATATTGAATTTCATATCCGTGGCAATTATAGCGTCTGAGGCACTTTCAAAAAGACTCTGATAACGACCTTCCTTTTCTTTTAACAGTGTCTGCGTATCATTCCGGACTTTATAAAGTGTCTGAATAGCCTTATCCTGAAACTCCGCATGATATGTAAACAACTCATCTATAATTTTAACTGCTTCAGCACTATTTTTTGTATAAGCAGGAATGAACTTCATGATCGCTTTTTGTCGTGCTGCATAAATAAATATTAACTCCGATGGCTGAATATCGTGTTTGGAAATTCCAGACAAAATTTTGTCTTCTTCCCAATTCTTCAATGAGTTATCCACTTCAATATGGGTTTCATTATTTTCAACCGATGTTAAAAAACGGTTAAAGATGAAAGCGCCCATTTCCAGGAGTTTTGCCTCAGGAACATCAGCAAAGAAGCGCATCATAGGAATATGCATAGATCTGAGCAAACGCAGATTTTCAACTGCAAGTTCTTTCAGGTGTTTCTTCCTCAAATAAGCCGCAAAATCCTTCAGTGCATTCATGGGCTCCACAATTATATTGTCAGACTTATCCATTGGGTAATTTCACTGTTGTCAGCCAAAAACTTTCTATTGATTTTACGACACCAACAAACTGATTAAAATCAACTGGTTTCGTTATATAACAATTGGCATGATGCATGTACATATTCATAATATCCTGTTCTGCCGTTGATGTGGTAAGTACAATAACAGGAATGTATTTAAGTTTAGGATCTGTTTTTATTTCGGCAAGTACCTCGCGTCCATCCTTTTTTGGCAAGTTGAGATCCAATAATATCAAATCAGGAGTAATAGAATCGGCATATTTACCATCCTTTTTCAGGTATAAAACCGCTTCCTCGCCATCCGTAACAACACTCAGATTATTTTTAATTTCTCCATCCTTAAGTACTTCCTTCGTAAGCCGTATATCACCCGGGTTATCCTCCACGAGTAATATCTGAATTGACCTCATTTTATCGTGACC
>Ga0206953_1133_pt1 | contig 10684 bp, 12 predicted proteins | sample Alteio_BWOrgHeat_36_FD_152977 | JGI IMG/M metagenome (GOLD analysis project Ga0206953, IMG submission 152977) | Enriched cells from forest soil in Barre Woods Harvard Forest LTER site, Petersham, Massachusetts, United States -... | ecosystem: Environmental > Terrestrial > Soil > Temperate forest >...
CAGGTTATACGGAGAGTTGCCGTCCCCGAACACATAGATAAACGTGCCCACGGCTGCGGCCGTCACGTTATTTTCGCCGGTCGGCATATTCGTTCCTGTGCTCCATGAATCAGTCGTGGTATTGTAAATTTGCACCAGGTGAGTATTTGGGAACGGTCCACCGATCACGTAGATATTCGTGCCGACCGCCGCGCACGATGCGCCATTTACCGCAGTGGACATGGCCGTTCCGGAAGTCCACGAATTTCCCACGGTGTTGTATATTTGAACGGCGGTCGCGTTGCCCGTTCCGCCGATCACATAGATATTCGTGCCCACGGTTGCGCTCATCGCGCCCGTTTCGGCTATGGGCATGGCGGTTCCCGCCGACCAGGTGCCGCCGCCGATCGTTTGCATGGTGCCGGTGTAGGTGTAGCCGGTGTGAGCGCCATTGTCGGGAAATGTTACGACCGCGCCGGAAGGCAGGCTGCCACCGCCAAACGAGACCGCGCCGGTGCCGCTGGGAAGCGTGATCGTGCCGCCGCCGGAGCCTGCCGGTACCTTAAGGATGCTGAAATTACCATTGCCATCGTCAATGTAGAGCTTCGTCTGCCGCTGTGAGAACGCGGTGGAGGCGCATACCATACTAAGTGCGCCGCAAAGGACAAAACGTAGTGCATGTTTCATAAAAAGAGATCCTCCTAATAATACCGTAACGAACCGCTCGGTAAACGTACCAAGGTCATTACAAAAATACACCTAAATTTCGGAGCGTCACGGAATAGTCCAAAAAATACGTCCTTTCTAAGCTTTAGTAACACTTTGGAAATATCCACCGCTCCGCGTCCGAACAGGTCTTCTATCTTCTGTTGTTTATTCTAACCTTTTATTATTTATGGGATTTACCATTCAGCCGGGAACTACCGATCAGAAACAGATCAATGCCGTCGTCGAAGATCTATTCCGCAGCGAGTATGGCAAGCTCGCGGCCTCGCTTGTGCGCGCGTTTCGGCTCCCGCATTTGGAGGAGGTCGAGGACATCGTGCAGGATACGATGCTCGCCGCGCTCACGGGATGGTCATTTCGTGGGGTTCCCGAATACCCGACGGCGTGGCTGCACCGCGTCGCGCAGAACAAAGCCGTCGATTATATCCGCAAACGCCGGATGCGCGGCGAGGAACCGTTCGAGCTGCACCCCGGCCTGCAGCAAGCGATCGCCGAGCTGGAACTGGAACGGAACTTTCTAAGCTGGGAGATCGAAGATTCTCAGCTTCGTATGATGTTCGCGTGCTGCCATCCCGGCATTCCGGCAGCGGCGCAGATCGCGCTCACGCTCAAAACGCTCTGCGGGTTCAGCGTCCGCGAAATTGCCAATGCCTTCCTGACCAAGGAACTTACCATCGAAAAGCGTCTGGGCCGCGCGCGAAAATACTTCCGCGATCACCACGTGGAACTCGAGCCGCCCACCGGACGCGCACTGCGCAAACGCCGAGGCGCGGTGCTTGCCTCGCTCTATCTGCTCTTTAACGAAGGCTACAAGCAAACCGAAAGCGAGGGCCTCTTCGACCGCGATCTCTGCCTGGAAGCCCTGCGCCTTACGCGCATCATGGCGGAGCATCCCGAAGTAAGATCCCCCGAATCGCTCGCGCTGCTGGCGCTGATGACGCTCGTCTTCGCGCGCTTCGATACCCGCACCAACATAAGCGGCGATATCGTCCTGCTTTCCGAGCAAGATCGCAAACTCTGGAACCGGGAACTCATCGAGCAAGGCATGGACTTGTTCGCGCGTTCCGAGCCGGATATTTACACATCCACCTATCATCTCGAAGCCGCGATCCAGTCGCTGCACGTCATGGCGCCTTCGTTCGAACGCACGGATTGGCCGGCCGTGCTCGGTCTGTATAAACGCCTATACGATCTCAATCCAAATCCCATCGTGGCGATGCACATGTCCGTCTCGATGGGGCAGGTGCACGGCGCAGATGCCGCGATCGAGCTGCTGCAGCATTCGCCGCTGCCGGAGTATTATCTCTATCACGCTCTTTTAGGCGATGCCTATCTAAAAGCGAATCGTTCCGAAGACGCCGCAACATCGTTCCGCCGTGCCATCACGCTCACCACCAACGCCCGCGAAAAAACTCTATTGGAGGAGCGCCTGGCGGCAGTTTCTGGCTGATTATTCTTTCGTGACACTGTTATTGGAATGTTATTCTCCGCGCACATACCGAACAATAATTCCACAATCGCCGGTAGGCCGCATCGCTGAAGATACAGCCTGTTCCGCAATAGCGGGCTGATCGAGCAGTTCGATCCTCCGAGGTCGAAGGAATGACGCGCGAATACCAGAAAGAACGAAAGAAGAAAGCGAATCCTGTTCTGGACAGGCGTTACCCTTCGATGTGAGCGGAGAGATCGTTAAAATCCCCGAAGTATCGAGCGAGGAAAGAAGATTGCGAATGAGCAACGAATCCTGATGCCGCAGGTCGGCAGTGGCCCGAGGAAGAAATAGATAGCTTTGCTTTTCGATGCGGGAAGCAATATGGGTTGTATCCACGATCAGCGAGAGTGTGTCCCAAACCGATCGTGTGGCCAGTTGTGTGTTCGTTACGGTCAGCTCGGCAAGAATAGGAGCGGGCCCGTGTGCGCCACCCAGTTCGATCGCGGCAGAGATCGCGCTCGTTTCCACCGAATCGTCACTCGAATATTCAGACAATATGGTTCCAGCCTGCGAGATGCGGATCTTCCATCCGCGAACCCCTTCTTCGGACTCGACAAACCGCGAGACCGAAAGATCGGGAACGATATAACTATGCACAAGGCGCGATTCCGCTTTAGGAACGCGAACATGTTCTGGAAGAGCCGTAAACGTTTCGATGAGCGTATCGACCTCGCGCACCAAAGCACTCCTGGCCGCAACGCCATTTATTTCGAGATGGATAGATGCAAGAATATGCGCCGGAGAGGGTGGCGGTGATATGGATTGCGACTGTATGGGCTGCTTTGGTGTGGGTTTTGGCGGAGATTGTGGTATGGGTTGCGATAGTGCAGGTTGCGAGGGCGGTTCAGGTCGCGAGGCCGGTGGTGGCGGCGTTACAACTGCTACATCGTTCGCCGCCCGATCGTGCTTCCCGAACAGGAGTGATAAAGAAATTCCCGCGCTGAAACTTTGGCTTGAATAGCCTGCAAATATCTCGTTCAGATCAGCCGCGCCGAAAAGCCGGCTCGTAAGCGATATTCCATTGCCCAACGGAATAGTATATCCGACAAATACTGGGATTGCAACGCGAAACGGAGTGGAACTAATAGCACTGCCCGTCGCAACCGTATCCCGCGTGCTGCTATTCACAAACAGTACACCTGCCGGAGAAAGGATCTCACGCCAATCGGTTAGCGCGTCCTGAACGCGGTAGCCAAATTCCCCGCCAAGGCCGAGATCCCACCTATCCGAAAGATGGAACGCCGCAAGCAGTGCAACGCTCGGAGTGCCGTAGCGTGAGGAAAGATGAAACTGCTGCGTGCTCTCTACATTGCTCGAATTATCGGAAGAAGCATATGCAAGCGAGGTGAATTCGCCGGTGCTCCAGGAGTATTTCCCGATCAGAGAAAGGCCAATGTTCTTGGAGAAAAATGTTGGGATCGAAAGCTCCAGGCCCGCGCCGAAGGTCTGCGCCGAAGAGGTTCCTAACCCGTTCGAGCCAAGGGTACTCACTGCCTGACGATCGATGTCGAGCGGAGTGCCGAACGTGAAGGAACCATACGGGCCGAGCGACACACCGTCGATCTGGGCTTTCGAAACCAAGGGGCAAACGAAAACCAGGACTAATAAAAACGGCAGCCTATGTCGCACTCTTTGCAGAATTCGATTCCGGCTGACGAAGATCAAGTTTCCTTCTCCACTCACTTCGTAGAATCGAGGATCGCTACGGAAGCTCCTACGGCTACAGAGGATAGAAAATCTGTTTTGGAAATGACCATCGGATAATAATAGGCTTCCACAAGATTTGCTGTGGACTTAAGTTTTTTTATTTCGATAGTATTGGCGTGAAGAACGATCCGGTGGAAAGAGGCATCGACCGAATCGTCGATGGACCAGGAAAAACAATTCGAGTACCCTTCACTGATTCCTGGCACAAGATGAAAGCTCGAGCCGTCCGACAGTTGAACTAAAACGTTGCTATCGGTCACCCACCGTTCCCCGGTGGAATCCACAACGAATACCGGCCAATTGCCAGCAATATTCAGGTACGGCTTCGCGCCAGGCCCCACCTGATCCGAGCACCCAGAAACCGTCAGCACGATCGCAGATGCGAAAAGTAACGAGCAAATTCGAAAAAGACTTTTGTTCTTCATGGTCATTTTGTAATTAGTGATTTTATCGAAGCCAGGTTGCAAAACCGCCCGAAGGTTCTAACGTTTTCATAGCCTTCGTTGCCACGTCGATCGATACAATTGAAGGAGTTAGCGATGAGATCGGTCCCGCATTGGCGGTGAAGACAATTTTCTTCCCATCTGGAGACCATGAAGGGAAATCGTTATCGTGCTGGTTGTTCGTAAGATTTTTCTTCGTTACCCCGAGGTCCGATGTGATGATAATATCGCCGGAATTATTACTGTACGCGAGTGTCTTTCCATCCGGGGACCAGCTCGGGCTATAGCCCGTATCGATCGTAACGAGTCCTGTTCCATCCGAATTCACAACGCACAGTGGCAGGGCACCAGTATCGCTCACGGCATCGATGAATGCCAATTTATTCGATGTGGACCAATCGATGGTCCAAATTCCATTAATACCATTAACTCCAGACCTAATTGTCGCTACAGGGACCGAGGAGCTTCCATCCGAGGCCGCGACGATCAACTTTCCGGAAATATCGAAATAGGCGATCTTACTACCATCCGGGGAAAAGCAAGGTATTGTTCCTATCACAACAGAGGTTGAGATGAAATGCGGATTGATGGCGATAATACTATCGCCAGAGGATTCAAGTGTCATAACTAGAATTCTTCTGCTTCCCTGCGGGGAACCATGCCGCATCACAATAGCTACATGAGAACCGTCGGGTGAAAGGACCGGGAAGGCAACGAGCGTATCTCCATGAGATTGATAAAATACGGTGGTAAGTGTTCCCGAATTGTTCGAGACGATCACATCGTTGATTCCATTTGGGAACGTTGTGTCCACGCCAAGCCACACAAAACGTCCGCCGCCACTGTTCCATGCAACACCGTAGGTTATATTAGGAATTTTTGACGTCACATTTGCGATCGTAGAACCATTCGAGTCGATGATCATGAGGGAAGTTGGGTATCCGAAAGGAACATTGGCAGTATAGACCAGCCGCCCCATACCTTCATTCGTATTTGTAGTGCCAGGCCCCGTCGGGTTTCCAACTTTATCCGCGCAGCCGGCAACCGATAACGCGGAAGCGAAAAGTAACGAGCAGATCCGAAAAAGATTTTTGTTTTTCATGGCCATGTTATGATTAGTGATCTCATCGGAGCCAGGATGCAAAAAATCCCGAGGATGCCAGAGTCTTGGTGACCTTCGTAGCAACATCGATCGATACAATAGAACTTGTTGAAGATTGGCCCGAGAATTTATAAGTGTAAGCAATTTGTTTCCCATCTGGCGACCAGGAGGGTTTCGCGTTGTATTGCCCGTTGTTGGTAAGATTGTTCTTTGTTAAACCAAGATCTGATGTGACGACGATATCGCCGGAATAATTAGAGTAGGCGAGTGTTTTCCCATCGGGCGACCAGCTTGGAGTATAGCCTGTATCGACCGTTACCATGCCTGTGCCATCCGTATTCATTACATGGATAGGCACTGCGACAGTATTGCCGGAGAAATCGAGGAAGGCTAACTTATTCGTTGTGGACCAGTCTATTGTCCAAAGAGTATAAGTATTGACGCCGGAACCGCTGAGTGTCGCAACTGGAACAGAGGAACTTCCATCCGAAGCTGCGACGATCACCTTGCCCGAAACGTCAAGATATGCAATTTTGCTACCATCGGGCGAGAAGCATGGTATCGCTTCTTCAGGAACGGAGGTCGAGAGGAAGTGTGGATCAACAGCTATGACGCTATCGCCAGAAGATTGTAACGCCATCACCAAGATCCTTCTGCTTCCGGACGGAGTTCCACCTCGCGTGAGTATCGCGACGTGAGAACCATCGGGGGAGATCACTGGAAAAGCCACAAGGCTGTCACCAGCCCCTCGGAACACGATGGAATTCATTGTTCCGGTATTATTGGAGACGATCACGTAATTAACCCCGTTCGGCCATGTTGTATCTATGGCAAGCCAGACAAATCGACCGACGCCACAGCTCCACACTCCACTTTCATTTACTACCGGAACCATAGCCATCATGTTCCGAATCGTGTTACCATTCGAGTCCATGAGCGTCACCGAACCTGATCCGGCCACACCAATGGTACCTACATTATAGACGAGCCGCCCCATTCCTTCATTGGTATTCGTAGTACCCGGTCCGGTGGGACTGCCGACCTTATCGGCACAGCCGCCCGCCAGCAGGATGAACGGGGCAGTTATGAGAAGTAGTAGAAGATTTCGCAAGTTCATGAGATGTTTTAGAAAAATTGAACAATGTGTTGAATAGCTTACGCTCCACATTCCGAGCGATTTGGGCCATGACGACTGAGGCCCCAAAAACCTTACACGAAAAAATGAATGTAAGGAATCTGGCCTCCCGATCGTCATGTCAGCCGAACTAAGGAATAAGGATGGAAACCATTGCGTTCACACTCGCCGGGCCGCTGCGTGCTGCACCCCATGAAGCGCACACACCGCTTATTCGAATCGTGACACCCATTGCTTCCACCATTTCCGGATCGCGTCCTATTGCCGTAAGCGACGAGGAGCTATTCGAGCGATTTATCTTAGGCGAGGAGCGCGCCTTTACGCTCCTGTTCGAGCGCTATAACCGGAAGGTCTATTACTATTGCGCCAAGCTCGTTCAGGATGCCCAGGCCGCCGAAGACATCACGCAAACGATGTGGGAGCGAATTATTGAAATGCGCTCACATCCGATGGAGGTCCGCAATGTGCCGGGCTTTCTGTTCCGGATCGCGCGGAACCTTGCGCTCGATCATCTGAAGCACCGCCAAATGCAGTCACCGCTCGATACGCTTACGGAAACGCAGGCTGAACGCGATACGGAGATCTCCGGGCGGGAGGAGATCGTCCTCGAATGTTTGGAGGCGTTGCCGCTCGCCGCGCGGGAACTCCTGATATGGCATTATTATAGCGGGTACAGCTTCGAGGAGATCGCCGCGATAACAGGAAAAAAACCGAACGCGATCTGGACACGCGCCTCCCGTGCGCGCGCCGATCTGAAGGCATCGATCGAAAAAAGGATCACCTCAACGGAAAGCACCTCAACCGAGGGAAAGAAAAGGATATGAAACAGGCAGAGCATTCTAATTCGGAAACCGAACACCTGATCGATCGCGCGTTCGAACGGGACCTTCAGCGCTTGCCCGAGCCGCCGAACGCACCATCCATACGTCTTCTTCAGAAATTGGCTGCCGCGCCGCATGTGCCAGTTGCTCATTCGTTCGGATGGTTCGGGTCGATGACGGCGAGGTGGTTGATCGCCCTTGCACTTGGCTCTGCAACTGCCGGTGTTGCCTATTTCACGCTTCATACGAAATCTCCCGTTGCCTCCGTCGCGATTCCACCTGTGCAGCGTTCCCAACCCATGAGCGCCACCGATACCACGCACTCCATGACCAGAACAGCGGATGGTCGGTCATCTACTGTTCCAACTCCGAAACCATCCGTATCCGCGATCGCACCGAATAGGGTCGCGCGTACAGCCATCTCCGAAGATAGCCTCTTGCGCGAGGAAATAGCGCATCCTACGGTAACACCCGCCCCGGATAGCGCAAAAACGACCATTCATACGCGGGTGCATAATTAGAGGAATTTTGCTGCTGTCATCTCTTCCCCGCCGTAAATTTGAAGAATAATGCGCCGCACCTTTTTCCTCCTCGCAATTCTCGCACTCCTGCTTGGTGCTGTCTATTACATCTATTTTCTAAAAAATCCGAAATTATCGGAAGGTGAGGTCGTCATCACCATCCCGCAGGGAACGTCCGTTGCCGCGCTGACGGATACGCTCGCGGCTCACGATCTGCTGCGTTCGTCGCTTGCATTTCAGATCGCGGCGCGTACGCTCGGCGCTGCGAAGGATCTTCATGCCGGAAGGTATCGCATTGCACCCGGGCTTTCAAACATCGAGATCATCCGCCGCCTCACCGGCAGCGAATACGCGCTCATTCTTCGCGCCACGTTTCCCGAAGGCATCACCATCTACCGTGCTGCATCCATCGCGAAAGACAAGCTCGGTCTCGATTCGGGAATTTTTATGCGCTTCGCGTTCGATACCGCGTTCCTTCATGCGCTTGGGGTTCCCGCAGAAGCCCATTCTGCCGAAGGCTATCTCTTTCCCGATACCTACGAGTTCCTGCTCAGCGCCGATCCCAAAGGTTTGCTGACGAAAATGATAAAGCATTGGAAACGTATGGCCGACGATTCGCTTTACGAAAATTCCGATGAAGAAGATCTATCGCTCCAGGAAGTAATGACGCTTGCCTCGATCGTCGAAGCCGAAGCGCATCGTCCCGATGAGCGCGATACCATCGCGGGCGTATATCTCAACCGTTTGCGCATCGGCATGAAGCTCGATGCCGATCCTGCGGTGCAATACGGTTTGCATCTCACGCCAGGGATGAGCGATCATCCACGCCCCATCACGCACGACGATCTGCTCACGCCCAATCCCTATAATTCCTACATGAACGTCGGCCTTCCGCCCGGACCCATCTGCAATCCCGGAGCCGCAAGCATTCGCGCTGTGCTGCATCCTGCCAAAAGCAAATATCTCTATTTCGTCGCACGCCGCGATGGATCCGGCGGACATTATTTCAGCAAATCACTTGCCGAGCAAGATCGCAAAATTAATATGGCGCGAGCGAATGCACTGTCTGAACCTTGATTTGGGGCGATTTCAGTGATTAGGGAGATGGGAAAAAGGAACGGGCATACTCCATAAGCCTGTTACCGCGATTGTCAGAACTTGCAGATACGCAGATTCTTGAGATCGAAGAAAATCCTGAGAATCAATCCAGAAAATCCGCATCATCCGCGTAATCGTGGTTCTGTTTTCACGGCGTGTAGCGCAGCCTGGTAGCGCACTACTTTGGGGTAGTAGGGGTCGTGGGTTCAAATCCCGCCACGCCGACCATTATGAGCGATTTAGAACAATTTTCACTGGCGGTTGCTGCAAAACGGGGAGTAACCGGTGTGGCGTTCGACAAACTGCGCCGTCGCAGTCCATTAACCACAGGTCAATGGTCGCAGATTCTTGGCCTTTCACAACAAACGTTGGGGCGGTATAGGCGTGAAGGAAGACGATTCGATGTCGCGCACTCAGACAAAATTTTGCAAATTGAGTTGCTGGTTCGGCGTGGGAGCGATGTCTTCGGCGATCAAGAGATTTTCTTCGAGTGGCTGCAAACTCCCAATGCTATTTTCAAAGGAAGAAAGCCGCTCGATTTAATGGATAGCAGTTTCGGGATCAACCTGCTGCTTTTGGAACTGGGTCGAATCGAGCATGGCATTTTTGCATGATCCTGTATAGGATTGTCCGTTCCGTTTATGCCGCCGATCTGACGGGCCGAGGCGCAGAACTAAATGGCGGTCGCTGGAATTCCGAGGGAGTTCCCATGCTGTATCTTTCGGAATCAATTCCCCTTGCTATGGCCGAAGCCCTCGTTCACCTCCCGAACCGGCGGCACGCTATAGCTCACCAATTGGTAACAATCGAACTCCCGGATTCTTCTCCGATCGATAGCGTTCCGGTGCTTGAACTGACCGAAATTGTTTCGAGGTTGGCCGAAGACCGACTTGTTGAGGTTCCCATCGAGATGAGCCGAAAGATAGGAGATGCCTTTGCTCAACGAGGAGCTTACCTCGCGTTAAAGGTACCCTCTGTTGTTGTGGCTCATAGCTTCAACTATCTTATAAATCCGCGCTATCCACGTGCGAGCACAGTGAGGATTCAAAAAATTGAAGACTTTCGTTTTGATGCGCGACTGCTGCGAGCATGAACTCGGAAATCAAAACAACACCTTCCTATTCCGATACAAATTCATCAATATTCCCGCCATCAATAGATTCGTGAGCAGCGCCGAGCCGCCGTAACTCATAAAGGGCAGGGGAATCCCGATCACAGGCATGAGGCCGAGGGCCATGCCGATGTTCACCGTCACATGCAGGAACCATATCCCTGCAATTCCTATCGCCACCACGCTGGAAAAAATACTGCGCACACTCGATGCGATCGCCACGCCGCGGAAGATCACGAACAGATACAGCAGAAGGATCACCACTGCGCCCACAAACCCGAATTCCTCCGAGGGCACGCTGATGATAAAATCCGTCCATTGTTTCGGCACATAGCGAAGCTGCGTTTGGGTTCCCTTGAGATAGCCTTTGCCTAAGATGCCGCCGGAACCGATGGCCATCCGCGTCTGAATAACATTATAGCCCGCACCGAGCGGATCGAGTTCTGGATTCAGCAGCACCTGCACGCGGTTCCGTTGATATTGATGCAGATGCTCGTAAATGAAATTCGTCGAAAATGCAATGGCGATAATGACCCCGAACGTCAGCAC
>Ga0206953_1168_pt1 | contig 10642 bp, 14 predicted proteins | sample Alteio_BWOrgHeat_36_FD_152977 | JGI IMG/M metagenome (GOLD analysis project Ga0206953, IMG submission 152977) | Enriched cells from forest soil in Barre Woods Harvard Forest LTER site, Petersham, Massachusetts, United States -... | ecosystem: Environmental > Terrestrial > Soil > Temperate forest >...
TTTCCATCAGCGAATTACCTAACCCTTACAGCAACGACGATCAGGACGCCATTTTACTCTTGTCCCCGTCAATATTCGAGTTCTTTTAGGATTATTGGCAAACGCCGATGGTAAATATCGCAAAATAATTGAAATAATGCGACCAGGAGCCTATTTGCCTAACCTGCCAACCGGTAATTAATTTCTCATTGACATTTTTGGTCAAAGTGCTATACTGATCAATAAATGGACAAATAGAGCCATCAAACGCATTAAATGGTGCTTTGGGGGGCGTAACAATCATAATGGAGGTTATTCCATGAATAATTCATTAAAAGTCGTACTTTTATCTATCGGTTTAGTGCTGACCATCAGTCAGCCAGTTCAGGCATGGACTGATACGGTTAAAGCAAATGTAGCGCGGATACTATCCTGCGGCTGGCAACATAAAGGAAAATTGATATTGCTGGGATTGGCTCTTGTGAGTATCCCTACGATTATCAATCTCTTCAAGCAAGAGAAGCCCAAGGCTAAAAAGTCTTCTTCTCATGCTAGTAGCTCGCCATTAAGTTCCAATTCGGATGTTTATTTAGCAGAACAATCCGGTCATGCTGTTAGTTCGCTATTGAGCCTCAATTCGAATGTTCGTGCAACAGAACAACCTGCATTGTTATCTGGATTCGTTAGCACTCTTTTTGACAAGGAATTTATTGATGCCGATGAACCTAAAGCACAGGTATCAGCAGCGCAAGTGGAATGGATTCGAACAACAAATGAGCAATTGAATGCGTGGAAGCAACGCTGCCAGAATATTGTGAATGCTCAAGCCTCAGATCAAAAAAAACAATTAGAAGCATTAGAGATAGAATTACTCAAGTTTGTTGAAACAGAAAATCCTCCTCAGGACGTGCATGAAACCGCATTCGTTACGCAGGGCAGAGCAATGACTCTTAAACAAAGGCGTAGGCGTTTGAATGTTGCCGATAAAATTAGAGAAGAAGGCATAGATCCCTTCAGCATCTTTGAAACGTTGAATGACTTAGATGAAGATGATTATGTAAAAATAACGGCTAAGGCCATGTGTATCATGGCAGTTATTCGTAAGACTCTTGGCAGACCACTATTGTCGCCTTGTTCTATCCAATAGGAGCATTGAAGCTCAGAAGCGCTGCTAAAAAGTTGATTACAGAAAAGAGGGTCCCATTACGGGGCCCTCTCTTATTTTATTCCTATGACCAGAAAACCCCAGGTCTTTTAAGCCTGGGGATGAATGGTCATCAATAAGCGCTGAGTGTCAAAGCGCAGATGCGAGGCAAAAGCCGAGCATCATAGCTTTGCAAGCGCGACGTGAAAATAGGATACTGAAGATATGTATTGGTCAGGCGCACATACGAAACATAGACTCATGTATCACTTAGTTTGGATTCCTAAATATAGAAAGAGAGTATTGCGTGGGGTGCTAGCAGAAAGATTGAAAGAGTTGTTCTATCAATGTGCGGAGGTGAATAGTTGGCGCATCGACGAGCTCAATATTCAGGTTGACCATGTGCACATGCTGATTCAAATTAAGCCATCAGTAAGTGTAAGTTATGTGGTACAAAGATTCAAGGGCGGTAGCAGCAAGGTAATACGCTCAGAATTTCCTGAACTGGAAGAATTTTTGTGGGGAGATAGTCTCTGGAGTGATGGCTACTTCGCTGAAACCGTTGGGCAATGTTCCGATAAAATGATTAAGGAATACATCAGGAATCAATAAATTGTTTTCCTATCGGCGAAGCCCCGGCTTTTAAGCCGGGCGTAGCTCACTTGAATCTTAGTTTATCTTATCGATTCTTTAAAATGCGTCAGAGTATTTTTAAATCGCTCAACGGCATACATGAGTGTATTGCGCTTTTCAGCATCAAGGGATCTGAATAAGAGCAAATCATTTGGCGTATAAAACACACGCCAGAAGCGATCTAGATCATGAGCCACCGCTATTTTTTTACTATTATCCGCGTGCGGATTCATCATTATTCTTTCCATAGCAACAATTCGATTTGCTAAAATACGCAGCCATTCACCGAGTATATGTTCTTGAAGTGCCGCATTTTCATCTGCCAATGGTAACAGCTGTTCTCGTAATGCCAGCGCACCAGGCTCATTGCCTGTATCAATTGCGTGAAAGATTTTTCTGAGCTTGTCTGCATAATGCTGTTTTTTATCATGGTGATCAGTGGCCGATACGTGTGGCGTGTGTGCCTGCGTTACTGGCTGAGCGGGTGCTCCGGCACTGATTTTCGTCTTTTGCTGTTCATACCAAACCTTTGCCTGTGCTTTAAGGGCATCAGCATACGCATTAATAGCCTGATATGCCCGATCAAGGCTGTGCAGGTCTGAGCATTGCATTTTCAGGATAGGAATAATTTCTAACCTTGTCCGTTGGTGGACCTTTATTTGTTGGCCAATAATTGCGTGTACCGGATTTGATAAGGCAGTCTGGTGAGCCATGCAAAGGAGTATGGCTGTGAGGGTGAGAATATGTTTTTTCTGTTTCATCAACGTACCTTAACCTGTTTATCTGTGGGCTTGATAATCTTTTTATGCTCTTTCTTAGCCTAAAGACAAATGTTTCAGATAGTCAAGAAATTGATAGTCGGGCCGATGGTGATGACCCAAGAAATAGGCTATTTGTGCTGGAAAATAGATCTTTATTGGCTAGCAAGGTTTGCAGATTTTATTTTTAACAAACCGTTTCCCATTGTCGCTTTTGCTGTTTTTGATATCCTAAAATAGATAATGTGGTAAAAAATAGTTGAAATCGAGGAAGAATAATATGAAAAACGTAAGAAATATGCTGTTTCTCCTTTTGAGCCTGAGCGGTAGCTTTTTGGGTGCTACGCCCAATGAAGAAAATGCTCTGATAGCGCCTCCAAGGTACTCTACCGTTGACAAGGTGGGTGTGAGCGTCCTGCTTTTTGAAATAGCGGTAATTTTAGTCAGTGCTATCTCAAAGCCGACTTGATTCAGATAACGTTTTGTTTGCTTTTTGCCAACTGGGCTTGCGCATATTCATGCCAAATGGGCTCTTTGGCTGCTAATTCTTGTAAAAATTCTTGCAGTTGTACTTCGTGTACCGGATTATTTAATTTTTCAAGAGTCTGATCAATCCCTTTTTTCATGGTTTTTTCCAGGCTGGCAGATGATGGCTGTTCGGCTAGTAGCAGTATCAATTTAGTTAAAAACGTGTTGCCAAGGTCATCTAATTCTTTGGGCAGGCTGCCGATCAGTTGTAGGCACTGCTCCCATTCCTGCTTGGCTATCAACTCAGCACATAAAGCGTTTAGTCGTTGGTGTGCGGTGTCAGGCTTATTCAGTTTTGTGTAAATCTCTATGGCCTTTTGTCCATGGCCCATCAGCTGCGGTTGTAGCACGGTCAGGTGATCAAAAATAAGGGCCGCTTCAAAAAGCCGATTGTCTTGTTGATATGTTTTGGCTGCATGCAGATATGCTGCAGCAGCAGGTTCGTTGTCATGAAATGAGAGGAAAATATCACCCTCAAGTTGATGCACGAGGGCTTTGTCATTGAGTGAATGTGCAAGAAGCCGGTAGATGCCCAACGCACGTTCTTTTTGTCCGCTCACGATGCATTGCGCAAGCTTGAACCAGGCAATAGTGTACTTATCAGATGAACGCTGTTCCACTAGCTCTTCCTCCTGTAGATATTGGTTTTTTATTGTTTACCCTAAGGAGAAAATAGACAAGATGCAAGAGATGAGGAAAAAAGGGAGGGGATGGGAAAAGAGACTGGCTTGCCGGGCGTAGCTTCCGACGTCGTTAAAACTATACCAGACAGGCCGGTGGGAACAGTCGCTTAAGCTATGGTAGACAGGTAGCTATGATAGTTTTTAACTGGCCGCGTCCGTCTTCGCTAATTGTATTTTGAGAATCTTATTGTCTGCGAATATAGCTTTCCAGCCGTCGCCTAAGGGCTATGGCAGACAGGCGCCGGATGCAGACCCAGTCTTCGCCTTTAATCGTTTGTTGGCTGCGCCAATCGTAGCCCAACGGGCGAAGGACCTTCACTTTTCTGTTGAATGAGCCCAGCCTTCGCTTATTATTTGACGAAGTCGTGTGGAAGAATTAGAAGCTACGGCGGGCAACCTTCTATTTTTTCTTCTCTTATCTATTTTGCAACTTCATCATGGTTCTGGCGGTGCCAACCGAAGCTCCGGTGGAGCGAAGGTTGGTGCCGGGGGTCGGAATCGAACCAACGACGCTCAGCTCTTCAGGCTGACGCTCTACCACTGAGCTACCCCGGCGTTTGAAAAAATACTGCAAGATCAGCAGTAAATATGTTGAGTCAGATTAACGATTTTGAGCGATTTGTCAATGGAAAATGGCATTAAGGAGTCAGGCTTTAAGGACAACATGGGCTATCATGTGATACAAAAGGGGCGCCTGGCAATGAAAACGAACTATGGTACAAAGAAAACGGGCCGCGCAACTATGTGCAAGAGCGGCCCGTTTGTTAAATCAACGTACGTTAGAAAATGAAGTTAATATGTGGATATGCTTTTTTGATCTTGTCTTGTGTTGATTTATCGATAGTATTGCCGCTTAAATTAAATGTTTTTAACGTTTTATTCTTGCCTAATTCGGCTGTCAATACTAATGCATTATCTGAAGTAATGTTGGTATTGCTCACATCAAAGGAGACAAGTGAACTATTTTTACCAAGAATAGGTCCAACTATGTTGACAAAGGCTTTCATATCACCGCGCGTGTCACTCGGATCGTATGGCAGGAATGACATACCGTGCATAATCAGGTTGTTGATACTCTTAAATTTCGGATCTTGAATGATACTCATAATTGGTGCGGTGGTTAATTTAGGGTCACCGGAAATAACGCGCAGGCTTTGCTCGCTTACGTTAGTGGTGGTCAGATTAAGAATAGTGAAATTAATACCGAGTTTGTAAGCAGCTGGCAGAATAGTGGTAAATAATTGTGCATACGAGGTGTAGTGGTAATGAGTCTTTGGACCATCGCCTTTTAATTCACTGGCAGGTCCGGTCAGATCACACATTACATCGCCTGGTATTTTGGCCCCTTGAACAACCTTAGCCCATGCAGTGGCTTGATCACTACCAGGCTTGATGGTTCCGGCCGATTTTCCTTTATAAAGAGCACTTGCTGCGCTTACGCTGAAAAAACTCACTTTATCTGCCGGCCAAATATTAATCTTGTAGCTTGTTTGTTGTGTATAATCTTTCCACATAGTTGGGTCGATACTCACTGCTTGGAGCTTCTTGGATGCTTTGCCATCTGGTGAGATCAGCATCGTTATTCGTGAGTTGAAGTCTGCCTTTGAAAACATATCACGCAAATCTTTGTCAGACATGCTGTCATATTTATTTGCACATAATAACGTACCTACCATAAATGGTAAGACTAAAAAGGCGCTGAATCGCTTTAGATGAATCACGTACTACTCCTTAAGGTTAATAAAATAGTTTTTTACCTATTTCAGCTATAGTACAGGTTTGGTATTCTTGTCAAAGGTGCTCATGCCTGACTTTTTTCAACACGTCGAGTGAAAGAGTGCGCCGACATTTTTGCCCTGCTGCACCAGATCATGATAGATGTTAATTGCTTGCGGGGTGCGGGCAATGTGTAATTCTTTACCCGCTTTTTTAATGTAATCGATTGTTTCAGGCATTATCTGCAAAACGCCATCGACGCCTTGTGAAAGAACGATAACATCAACTTTATCAATAAAATCACTGACATCAGCAATTTGAATGCCGGGAACATGTTGGGTGCCGTGTTTGTTCCAATCCCACTCTTCAACGTGGTCAGGCCAGATTCTGACATCTTTATACGAAACTGAACCAATTTTTATCTTTCCCCAGCCCATGAGCATGACGAACGGTAACTTTATCCACAAAACGGCTGATGACATGGTATTGCTCCCTTAAAAAATACATTGAAGATCACTCTTAAGTATAGCGTATTTTTTGCAAAAAAGTGCCCATTGTTGATATTTCCTATTAGAAGGTTTTATGCTGCTAGACAGTCTAATAATAAATTTATTTGATTGCAAAAAAGGTGTTTTAAGGAGAAAGACCATGGAAAATAAAGGACGATGCATACTACTGCTCGGCCTGCTGCAGGACTGACGACTGCGCTCAGTTACGGGCACCAAGTGGAAGTGCATACGGTCAACCAACCTCAGCTGGTGGCGCCATTCATATTCGTCTTTGATAATAATACGGCAACCATTGGTGATGCACTTAATGCAGCTGAAAGGGAGTGGGGCTATAATTTATCCGATATTATGGTGGTCTTAGCTCAAGGTCGCATGCTTGACCGCACTACGCGCCTTTTAGGCGTTCCAGCTGCGGCTGATGGTAGAAGAATTTTGACTATTTTGCGCCCGTTGCCAGAAAAGAGGCCTGCTAGTTGTTCAACGCAAGATCGCAGTTTAATGGGTGGCAGTTATTGATTAACTGTACAACTGCTCCTATTTGTGATCAGCTACACAAAAATAGGAACAGGCATGAAAAGATATACCATTGTTGTACTATTATTGGCGATTTTCGGATTGGATGCTGCAAGCCACCGATCACATCTTTCGGATGGCTGGTTTGCCCATGATGCCAAAAGGCTGCAAGACGCAGTGGTACATGCGCAAAAAGATGCTCGCACACTGTATGATGCTGATGTTGAACGTGACACGGTAAAAGCCATTGTCACGCCGCATGCGGGCATTGCGTATTCAGGTACCGTTGCAGCAGCAACATATTCACTTGTTGGCAGTGGCATTACCAGAATTATCGTGTTAGCGCCAGATCATTCAGGCCGTATTGATGGAATTGCGGTGCCATCATTCGATTCATTTACCATACCGACTGGCAGCATTGCCGTTGACATGCCAGTTATTAAACAGTTGTTAAATCAACGCTATTTCAATATTAATGATGCTATTTTTTCGGCAGAACATTCGCTTGAGATGCAATTGCCGTTTATTGCGTATTTTGCCAAACAAGCCGCTATTGTACCGCTGATTGTTGGTCCCATCACCTGTCAACAGGCGGACGAAATCGCTCGTTCACTTGCACCATATGTTGATAAAAATACGTTGGTCGTAGTGACCAGTGATTTTGTGCATTATGGCAAACGATTTAATTTCACGCCATTTCAAGATCACCAACAGCTGCGGATTCGCGCGCTCAATTCACGTGCCATAGAATTGATTGAGCAGGGCAAATGTGAACCGTTTGCGCATTTTTTGCAAGCAACGCAGGCAACTATTTGCGGGGCAAATCCACTCAAAATTTTATTGTCTTTTTTGGCACATAATGCTTTTGGCGCGGTAGAACCGCGCCTGATTGCGTATGACACCTCATCCAAATCGGATAATGAGGACAGCGTCAGTTATGTGGGGATGCTGTTTACCAGTCAAAGACTTTCGTCACTGCCCATTGAGCAGCAGCTTACACAGCAAGAAAAACGCGGTGTACTGCAGGAAGCAAAAGACCTTTTGCATCATCTGTTTGATACGGACGTTGATAAATCGTTGTACTATCCGATCAAATCATTTGGATTAGTTCAGCATCATGGTGCGTTTACCACGCTTAAAAAATCGGGCGAACTGCGCGGATGCATAGGACGCATCGTAACCGATGAACCGCTCTACAAGACCGTTGCACAAGTTACACAAGATGCTGCACTGCGCGATACACGTTTTAGTCCGGTCACCAAAAATGAGCTTGCGAATTTAGAATTAAAAGTATCAGTACTTTCCCCTCTGCGCCCAATTGATTCGCCTCAAAAAATTATCTTAGGAAAGCACGGTATACTACTGCAGCAGAATGGCAGATCAGCGCTCTTCTTGCCGGAAGTTGCGACTGAATTTAAATGGAACTTAGCGCAAACATTGGAGCAGCTAGCGGCAAAAGCTGGGTTATCGCCTGATGCATGGAAAGATACATCAACACGATTCAAGATATTTTCAACGGTTGATATTTGATGCTGCTTCTCATTTGTTGATGAAAGTGGTTAGATGCTAACAACGGAAAATATATAAATAAATTATCACTTATTTAGCTCGCTTATACTTTCTCATTATCGTTGCTTTATACGTCTCCGACGTCATCCTTGCGCAAGCGAGGACCCAGTTTAATTATTATTTTTCGGTATTCATCAAACAATTCCATAATCAGAAAAAAGAAATGAAATCTTTGTTTAGTTATCAATAAGGTTTTTAAGTATTAATAGCTTTCAAACTGGGTCCTCGCTTGCGCAAGGATGACGGAGAGAGGGCATAAGCCATTAGAAAAATTGAGAGTATAATAGCTCCAGAAATAATGTATTGTCACACATTTTTCTCTGTTTTTAATCAACGAATTATTTAGCCTTTACAATTGCGGGCATGTGCTTGCTGTAATGATGTTGTACCGCTATAATTGCCTTATTTATCAGCACCATCACCCACTGTATTGGAAAAAATATGAAGTTGTATACATTTGCTGCAAGTATATTAATAGTTGGGTTGCAGGCTCAACCAACTAATGGCATGTCTCTAGAAACTGCTGTTTCATGGTTACCGTGTACAATGGCACTAGGTATTGGTGCTTACAAGACCTTTAAGTCACAGGTACCAGGTGATTTTACTACCGAGTATGAACCATTTGCGCATATTGCGAAAAATCATGATGATGCTGATCTGCGCAACGATGCAAGGATTATATTGACTAAGTTTCAAGAGATAAAGAAAGAGATTTTGCCGGATGCACAGGTGGCACTATTTGCTTATTTTGGTAAAGATGCAAGCCTTCAGGTAGGACACAGCTTTAAAATGGCATCTAACAAATATATTGTCTCGTTTAATCCGGATATATTTCTTAGTCCAGGTGCAGCGGTAACTCAGTTTACTCATAATGAACTCTATGCAATGTTAAAACATGAATTAGGGCATATTAAAAATGATGACCTGGAATGGAAGGCATCCTTATTAGGTACGGCCTTGAGCATGTTGAGCTTTTATGTGACAGGTAGTGTTGCGGTAACCCCTCAGCTTGGCTTACTAATAAGATGTATCGCTGCTCCGGTAACACTCATTGCCATGGCTGTATCATCAAAAAAAAAGTTGTGGGTATACAAGAATCAAAACAGGAATCTCGAGCAGATTTAGTAGCAGCCCAGTATGGCTCAGGAAAAGATTTTAAAAGTTGGCTTACTAAGTTAGGTAAGGAAAAAGATCAGCAACACGCTTTGCAGTATGATCGCGGATGGTTGGATAGATTTATGGATTGCCACCTGCCAGAAAAAAGCCGTATCGCAGCGCTTGATTACTATTTAGAAATGAATATCCCTGATTAGGGATTATTCATACCGTACTTGCGAATGCTTTTCACTAGACGATAGTGCAGGGGAGAATCGCAGTCTTCTGTTTTTTTGCGCAAGCTTTCTGATCTCACTTTTGAACCAATCGATTAATCGTGGCATTCCTTCTACGGCCCAGCGTGTGCCACCAAGTTCGCCTCGTGCAATAGCACTTACATTTTTTGCGTTAGCCAAATCGTGTGCAATAAGAGTAAGAGCAGTTTTGTAAACATGTACTAATGCTTTCTTTTGTGTGGCGGTGCGTAACCACGATGCGAGCAATGCTTTTATCTGATCCTGATTATTGAGACTGAGTAATCGGTCAACGATATCTTGGCTGACGGTTTTTTGGTGGTTGCGGCTTCCTTTTACCTCAACCAAGTTTACTAATGATTTGAATTGAGCCGTTATTTGATCAAGTTCATCTGGCGTTACCGCAAGTTGCTTGAATGATACGGTTGATTGAGTGGTGAGTGTGACAATGGTGATGATCAGAAATAATTTTCGTAGTATGTTCATTACTTTCTTTCGTTATTGAATAAATAAATCCACTAGAACGTACAATGGTGGCGATCACCTTTGCAAGAATTGGTGGGTAACGGATTGCAAAAAGCAATTGACTGATATGGCAAGAGTAGCTTATGGTAAGTACCAGGAAAATAAAAAATTAAAATTAGTTTAGGAACAGACTATGGCAAATCAACGAACGCTATTAATTATCGGTGCAGTTGGCGCAAGCATTGCGCTGGGAGCAGGATACTGGTGGTACACCTCAGAGCAGGAACAACCAGAATTCCAGGTCGTACGCCCGCCCAAGCAGACAAGTAAACGTCCAGAGCCGGTGAGCAAAAAACCGATACCGGTAGAAGAACCAACAGAAACATCAATCGACGATCAAGAGCTCAAACAAGCAGCCGCGCGCAAAGCAGCAGCAAGTAAAATAACCAGTGCGCAACCGGCCAAAAAACCGCAGCGCGTGCAAACTGAAGTAGCACAACTGGCTGCACAACAAGCGGTTAAAAAAGCAAAAGAAAACACCGGTGGCGCTGCTGATCAACAAGAACTGGGCCAAAATTTTGATGAATTGCTCGGCATTCAAACGGACGATCCGGTCAAGATGCTAGAGGAATCGGATGAATCACGTGCTCAAAAAAGAGAGAAAGCGAGCAAAATTCTTAAGCAATTATCTGAGCTCGATACGCAAGCATTCCAAACAACGGTGCGACCATGGCTTGAGAAAGCGTCCTTGGATCCGAAAAAATCCTGAAGGCAGAAAAATGATGAGCGCATTGAA
>Ga0206953_1169_pt1 | contig 10568 bp, 2 predicted proteins | sample Alteio_BWOrgHeat_36_FD_152977 | JGI IMG/M metagenome (GOLD analysis project Ga0206953, IMG submission 152977) | Enriched cells from forest soil in Barre Woods Harvard Forest LTER site, Petersham, Massachusetts, United States -... | ecosystem: Environmental > Terrestrial > Soil > Temperate forest > O...
AAGCAGGTTAACAGGAGTTGTTGATTGTATTGATGGTCCGTTATTGCTTCCTATTGCAACAGCACTTGTTATCGCACAGGCATTGGCATCGGTGACCGTAACTGTATATGTCCCTGCTGACAAACCTGAAACTGTAGAACCCGATGTTGCATTACTCCAGCTATACGTCAACCCGGCTGTACCACCTGATGCTGTAGCCACCGCACTTCCATTAGCTGTTCCGCAGCTGGAGTTGGCAAAAGAAATCGAATTTATGACAATGGCAGCTGGAGCCGTAATTACCGTTGAACTGATTGCATTGCATCCATTTACGTCACTAACTGTTACATAATACGTACCTGCACTTAAATTGCTTGAAGTAACACCACTATTGCCATTTGTCCATGCGTAAGTAAGCGTTCCTGTACCGGTTGCGCTGACAACAGCACTCGCATTTGTATCCCCGTTGCAAAGCAGTTGTGTGGGAGCAATGGAGTTGATTACCGGAGCAGGATTGTTGTTAATAATTGCAGTAGAAGAGGAAGTGCAACCATTCGCATCTGTTGCTGTTACAGTATATGTTCCACTTGTGAGTGAACTTGCAGTAAGTCCTGTTGCAGCATTGCTCCACAAATAACTAAACGTTCCGGTTCCACCAGTTGCAGCAGTAGTTACAGCCGCTCCATTATTATTTCCACAGGAAGCCGGAATACTTTGCGATGCCGAAAGTGAAATGGCAGATGGAACAACAATAGATACAGCACTTGTATTTGCACAACCATTGGCATCCTTTACAGTAACGGTATAGGTGCCGGTATTTAAACCTGAAATCATTGAACCCGAAATCGTATTACTCCAGGTATAAGTCAGCGCACCGCTTCCTCCCGAAGCATTGGCAGTTGCAGAACCGCTTCCTGTTGAACAAAGTGGGTTTGTTGCTATAACCGAATTTACAGATGGCCCGCCGGAATTATTTATGGCAACCGTGTTTGTTACTGTACATCCATTTGCATCTTTAACAGTAACCGTATAATTACCTGCTGCTAAACCGGAAACTGTTGCCCCCGATGCTAGATTACTCCAGTTATAGGTAAGCGCACCTGTTCCTCCGGAAGATGTGGCAACAGCGTTTCCATTACTGCTTCCGCATGTTGCACTAACAGGAGTTATTGATGGAATGGCAATAGCAGGCGGCGCCGTTATAACAACCGAGCTGATCGCATTGCAGCCATTGGCATCTGTTACTGTTACATAATAGGTTCCGGCATTTAAACTAACAGTCGTTGCGGCTGTATTTCCATTCGTCCAGTTATATGTTAATGCACCCGTTCCTGTAGCACTTACAACAGCACTTGCAGTGTTCGCTCCATTACACAATAACTGCGTGGGTACTATTGAATTTATCACAGGCGCCGGACTATTATTTATAATTGCCGTCGCTGTCTTTGTACAACCTTTTGCGTCTGTAGCTGTAACCGTGTATGTTCCGCTTGTAAGCGTATTTGCTGTTAAGCCGCTTGCCCCGCTGCTCCACGAATAGGTGATGCTTCCCGTTCCGCCTGTCGCAACTGTAGCAATAGCAACTCCATTATTACTTCCGCATGTGGCTGCTGTATTTTGCGCCGCGCTGAATGAAATATCTGCCGGTTGTGTAATTGCCGTTGTTGATGTTGTTGTACAACCTTTGATATCGGTTACTGTTACAGTATAGTTTCCAGGGGCAAGCGCTGTAATTGTCTGTGTTGTCTGTGTTGAATTCCAACTGTAACTATACGGAGCAGTACCATTACTTCCATTGGCAATAGCACTTCCATTACCTCCGAAGCAATTAATATTCGTTGGAGTAACAACCACATTTACTGCGGGATTTACAGTAACTGTTGCTGTTGTTGTTGCCGTATTTGATGCAGCATCAGTAATGGTAAGCGTATATGTTGCTGTTAAAGCCGTACACGGATTTATGTTTTGCGATGTTGCTCCGTTGCTCCATAAATAACTATAGGGTGCAGTGCCTCCCAATGGGCTGGATGTAACTACAGCGCACGTTCCGGGACATACTGTATTTCCTGTTGCAGTTACTGTAGGCGTTGTACAATCAATCACATTAATTGGAGAAATGACCGTGGTTGCACACCCTGCATTGGTTATTGTATGGGTTATGCTGTACGAACCCGCCGTTAAAAATGTATATGAAAAATTGGTTGTTGTTCCACTCACTGTCGGTGAGGTTGGACTAATCGTCCATGTGTAAGTTGCTGAACCGCCCGATGATCCTGTGTTTGTAAAATCGACTTGTGAATTCACACAAACTGTTCCTGCCGGCGATTGTGTAAATGTTGCTGATATCGGATTTGTTCCACCAATAACAAATGATTTTGTTCCCATACATCCGGCTGCATCAGAAACAGTAACGGTATAATTACCTGCTGCAAGCGGTGTTGCTGTTGCTCCAGTACTTCCATCGCTCCAGGTATAACTGTACGGTGCTGTTCCGCTCGTTGGCGAAACGGAAGCACTTCCGACCGAATTACATCCATTACTTAAACTTGTTGAAGTCATAGTAATTACCGGGACAATTACTGTAGCTGTGGTCACAATAAAGTTACCGGCCATATCTGTAACAGTGACTGTATAATCAGTTGTTGCCACCGGACATACACTAGTGGTTTGTGCCGTGCTGCCTGTACTCCACTGATAAGTATAAGGGGCGGTTCCTGAAGATCCACTGGCACTGACGTTTGCACAACCACCTGAACAAACAGTCGCACCAACGCTGGTTGCGGTTATTGTACACGGATTTACAATAATTGTTTTTGTTAATGAATCTTTCTGACAAAATGTGGTTACAACAAGTTTGGCGGAATAAGAACCCGCAGAACTGTAAATCACCGACGGATTTTTTAAAGTGGAAGTTGAAGGTGTTGCTCCGGTAAAAGTCCAGTTATATTTGGTGGAAGTATCACAGGTATTAGTTATAATGGGCGCAAAAGGAACAGACGTATTCACACAAACATTGGAAGGTGTAAAATCCATGCTGAAAAATAAGGGTGCACACACATTTGTACAAAGCTGGTTGATATATGTATCAGAGACACCGGTGAAAGAAGTCTGAAAAACGCCTGGAGTTGTTGGATAACTTCCGGAAGTCTGCCCTACTATGTAAAGCGATTTGCCATATATACAAATATTATTTCCCTGGGCGCCATCCATTTCATCCTCCCCTGGCCCACCGATATAACTCGTACAAATCAGTTGACCGCCGGTAGAATATTTAGCGAGTAATACATCCTCATTCCCTCCGAAAAGTGGTTGATAAGCACATGCGCTCACACTCATAGATCCTGCGTCGGCATCCTCCACTTCCCCTGATATAAAAATATTATTCAGGTTGTCGACAGCAATTCCGTAATTGATCTCGCCATTATTTCCACCCAGGTAGGTAGCCCAGTTTCTGGCGCCGGCAGCATTAAATTGTGCAACAAATATATCCGATGAGCCTCCAATTGCGGGCTGAGCAGCACCTGCACTGGCAATACCGGTTGCAGAGGTAGCATACCCTGCGATAATAATATTGCCAAGCCCATCCACAGCAATTTCTTCACCCGCATCATCGCTTGGGCCTCCATAGTAGGTACTCATGGTCACATTCCCGGATGAATTAAACACCGTCAATGCGGCATCACCGGCATACATACTCCCGGTAAACGTAGTTTGAAAAGCCCCCGCGGTAACCGGATAATCGGAAGAATACGTAGTTGCAACTAAATAAATATTTCCCGACGGGTCATGTGTCACACCGCCCGGATACTCCGAAGCAGTACCACCGAGGTAAGTTCCCCATACCCGGTTGCCCGTTGAACTGAATTTTACCAGACACAGATTCTGAGGACCATTCAAAGTAGTTTGGTATGCCCCAATGCTTGCAATACCCGTAGGAGAAGATGTTCCTCCAAGACAAAAAACATTAATCCCGTCCGTACTCACGCCAACAAGATAATCTGCTCCTGATCCACCATAATAAGTAGCCCAGACACATGCGCCTGTCGCATCAAGCTTTAAAAGAAGTCCATCCGAACCACCTCCTGCCGATGCATTTTGAAATATGGTATTACCCAATGTCGCACTAACCGGTACATCTGCAGACATTGTCAGTGCAGCCATCAAAACATTTCCTGAAGCATCACTGGCTATACCGTAACCGGTTTCCGATTGGGTGCCCCCGAAATAAGTTGCCCATATCCGTCCTCCGATAGAATTCATTTTTGCAACAAAGGCATCCTGCGTTCCTGCAAAATTAATTTGATACACACCAGTTGTCACAGGAAAGGAAATATTAGTGGCGTTTCCCGAAAATTCAGGATTACCCGAGGGATCAGTTGTTACGGCATTTGCACGGTCGCGACCTCCGGAAAAATAAGAAGCCCATGGATCAATAACTAATGTGTAATGCGGATCCCAGGAACCGAGTTTAAAAGAGACGATCATAGCACCTGCATTTTCCGGATCATTGGACTCTGCCAGAACATATGTCGCTTCCACATCAATCGTTTTGCCGTTTATATTCTGATATACCCGGGGCAAAGACTCTTCGATTTCTCCCCATATCGTATGTACATATAGTTTATTATGCAGCAATGAAATTTTTTCTGATCCGGAGTATTTTAACTTTATATCATTCGGGTTGCCGCCCGGGTTCACTATAAAATCATATTTTAATCCCTGGGAAACAGAACCTCCCGCAGTGTATCTCACATCGGTTTTATTATAAATATTTTTCAGCAACAGTTCATTCCACGATTCAACATTCCGGATACCCTGAGGACAATGAGAATAGTAATAGTTTTCATATCCCTCTACTTTATTTAATTTTTCTATTTCAGGTTGAGGATTCCCATTAATAAAATCCATATCAATACGTTGAACTGTTATTTTTTCATCTTTCAACAACTCGTTTTTTTCATTCTCAATACGTGCGGGATTATGCTCGCCCTTTTTTCTAAGATTATGCTCAATGATTTCTGCCTTTTTATTTATATCAGCCAGATTATTTAACACATAACTCACGCCGCTTTTGCGGACGTAAATATCCCCGCCGTTTTTGGCCGAGAACAATATATCAGGGCGCAACTGTTTCTTCATGTCCACCAATTGCCCTTTGTTTTCAGTAAATATTATTTTACTGGCCGGCATATTGATTGCTTCAGATCGTGATGGACTAATTCCCTTTTGTGAATACAAAAAAGAAAGCTCCAGGATTAAAACAAGAGCACATAGTAAACGTTTATTCATTGTAACCGTGGTTTGGAGTTCAATTAAATTTAAGATAAAGTATTTGTTTTTCCTGAACTATTTTTAAAGTATTTCGGATATCATAAACTAGTTATAGCTTAAAATATGCACTTTTTAATTAAAAAATAGATATTTGTATATAATTTATACGGATGTCACTCATTAAAGATGATGTATTTCAGGTAGTCAAATCAATGACCGGAACAGAAAAGTCATACCTGAAAAAATTTACTTCCAAACATGTAATCGGCACAAAGAACAAATCTATTGTGCTTTTCGACCTGATGAATGAGCAGGAAGAGTATGACGAAAAAAAGATACTTCATTCCTTGAATTTCAAATCCCAAAAAAATCTTTCGGATCTGAAAAGCCACCTGGAAAGTCTCATTGTAAAAAGCATGAATTCTTATAATGCAGAACATTCGATCGACAGAATATTAAGAGACTGGATCGGCTATATTGAATTCCTCCAACAAAAATCATTGCGCACACTGGCATTAAAAGTATTGCACAAAACAAAAAAGCTTTCGTATAAATATGAAAGGTATCCTCAGCTGCTTGAGCTCCTTAACCTGCAGTATGACCTGCTGATCAGAGGAGAACATATGCCGAATAAGGAAGAGGACATCCAACTGATCCTAAAGGAAAAAAAAACAGCCCTTTCTCACATTAACAGCTTTGAAGAATACAGGATATTATACAGCAGGATCTCTGCCGACATAGGAGGAAATCCACTCCTGCGAAGTAAAGCTGAACGCGATAAATTGCACCAGCTTATAAAAAAGTACCTGAAGGAAGATACGAGGGACCTCGCATTTCAAACTAAGCTTTTCCGGAGTTATTCGCTGGCATTTTATTACATGGCAATAGCGAAATTTGAAACTGCGAATACCATACGAAAATCAGCTGTTGAGCTTTGTCTTTCAAATCCCATCCTGGTAGAAGAAAATCCTTATTCTATAATGTTTACATTATATGTGCTGGCTCAGGTACAATACCTGTCCGGGAAACATGACGAATTGCTTGAGACCATAAAGCGCTATAAAAATTTAACCAGGGATTATCCGTCTATATTGAAAAATAAATCATTGGAATCGGTCATTATTTTTAACGCATACAACCTTGAGCAGTCCCTGTATTTTGCACGCGGAGAGTATGAAAGTGCGTATTCCCTTTTAAACGTCATGCAACGGGATTTTAAAAAATTTGAACACCTTATGGAGAAACGGATGAAGCTAACTTTTTACGTTAACTCCGCCATGACTTACTTCGTGTTTGAAGAATATGAAAAAGTATTGATCTGGATTAACCGGTTCCTGGAGGAAACCCGTTTTGATGCATTACGGTCAATTACTTTGTCGGTTGCAAAAATAGTGCAATTGATCTCGCATTTTGAATTGGGGAATACACTTTTTCTTGAACATATTACACGATCAACCTATAGGTTCCTGCTTTCAAAAGAACGTTTGTTTAAATCCGAAAAAGCTATTCTTCAGTTCATCAGAAAAAACAGCTCGAAAAATAAAAAACAGATCACTGCTGCATTTCCCGAGCTAAAAAAAGAATTACTGCAAATTACAAAGGATCCCCTGGAGAAAAATATGTTATCCGTGTTCGATCTGGTTAGTTACCTGGAAAGTAAAATCACAAACAAGCCGCAACGTCTGATCCTGAAAGAAAAAAACAAACTACTGCAAAATAAAAAAAAGTGATGCGACTATGCCAGTCGCATAATCGCATCACCTTCCGTTAACTATCTAACTCTATTTCACTACACTCACATTTCCTTTTAGCTTGACTTCGGCTTTTGTTTTAGTACAAATAGCTTTGAGGTAGTACACATATGTTGCGGCTTCCATCGGGCTTCCATTTTTTGTTCCGTCCCAACCTTGTGCAATATTTGTAGTTTCAAAAATTAAATTTCCCCATCGATCATAGATTGCCCAGTAAATGTTTGTCAACCCGTTTCCTTCAATATTAAGGACATCATTTTTACCATCGCCATTCGGAGAAAAAATATTGGCAATAAATACATCGTCATCATTTCCGGAACATGCTTTTTTAACGGTGATGGTTACATTAGCGGAATCTGTACAGCCCAGATTATCTTTTACATATAATGTATAGGTGGTTGTTACATCCGGGTTTGCGACAGGACTTGCACAATTGGAACAATTAAGCGAAGTACGAGGGGTCCAGGTATAGGTAACACCTGTCCCTGTTGAAGATCCAATCAAGAGGGTAGAATTCCCTTCAGTGATAGTTGTTTGCGAAGAAGCGGCACCGGCAATAGGTGCATTGCTGTTGGTGATCGTTGTGACAGTTGATTGCGAACATCCGTTGGCATCGGTTACAGTGAGGCCGTAGGTGCCTGAATTCAGGTTAGTGATCTGCGGGTTAATTGAGTCGTTACTCCAGCTATAGGTATAATTCAAAACACCACCGGTTGCAGTAACCAAAATAGTTCCATCTGCATTTCCGCACGTAGCATCTGATTTAGTTGTCGTGATTACTAATTCAGGAGGCTGGCTTAATGTGATGGAAGAAGTTGAAGTACATCCGTTCTTGTCCGTTATAGTTACCGAATAAATTGCCGCCTGTTGATTGGCCAGGGTTGCTTGTGTCGCTGTAGTTACAGACGTTGCACCAGTCGACCAGCTATAGGTATAGGGCAATGTCCCGTTGCTGGCCGTTGCAGTTACATTGCCGCTTTGTCCGTTACAGAGTATAGTTGTTGCTGAAGCCAATAGGCTTGGTCCGTTAGTAGAGTTAATGGTAACCGTATTGCTGAGCGAACAGCCATTAGCGTCTGTTACCGTTAACGTGTAATTCCCTGCGGTTAAACCCGAGACTGTTGCACCCGAGCCGCCTGAGGCGGACCAGCTGTAGGTCAATGCTGCTGTACCCCCTGTGGCACTTGCATTTGCACTGCCATCGTTTTTGTTGCAATTGGCACTTGTCGTTGCAATGTTGCTTATCTGCAGTACAGGCGGCTGACTGATTGCAACAGTGCTGATAGCCTGGCATCCGTTTGCATCTTTAACCGTGACGGTATAGGTAGAAGCAATAAGGTTGGAATCAATCATTGAAGTGGGCCCATTGCTCCAGGAATAAGTAAGCATGCCAGTTCCCGTTGCGCTCACAACCGCCTTGCCATTTGCAGAACCATTGCAGCTTACATTAGAAGAACTAAGACCCGTTATTGCCGGGGCAGGTGTGTTGTTTACGATCGTTGACCGGGTTACTGAACAACCATTGGCATCTGTTACAATTAAAGAATACGTACTGGCAGGGAGCGAGGTTATTGAATCACTCGCCATTGAAGTTATAGATGAGCTACCGGAACTCCAGCTATAAGTATAGAGTCCCGTTCCACCGCTTACAGTTGCTTCAACAGATCCGTTGGTTAAATTGCAACCTGCATTTTTTTCAATAAAGCTGCTTACAACAAAGGCAGGAGGTTGGATTATGGTAACTGTGCTCATGGATGAACAACTATTTGCATCCGTAACAGTAATGGTATACGTTCCTGCGACTAAACCGGAGTCGACAGTTATTACAGACCCACTGCTCCAATTATACGAAAGCGAACCGGTTCCGCTTGCATAAACAACAGCAAGCCCGGAAGAGTCACCGTTACATCCAACATTGGTTTTGTTGATGCCGATGATAGTTGGCCCACCATTGTCACTGATGGTAACAGTTGAAGAAACGGCACATGCATTGGCATCGGTAACAGTAACGGTATAAGTATTTGCAGAAAGGTTATTGTTAGTTTGTCCCGATACAAAATTATTCCAGGAGTAAGTCAATGAGCCTGTACCACCTGACGCGCTGGCAACTGCGCTGCCTGTGGTTGTTCCGCAATTGGAGTTGGTAGAAGTGACTGGATTAATTACAATGGGCGTAGGTTCTGGCAAAAGTAAAGTTGCAGAATGACTGCATCCGCTGACATCGGTGATGGTTACCGTATAAATTGCTGATGTTAAATTATTAAGTGTTGTCTGTAAACCAGTTGTTACAGAAGAGGTACCATTACTCCAGGAATAAGTATAATTGGGATGACCACCGGTTGCCGTTGCAGTAATACTACCTGTCCCGCCATTGCAAAGAATTGCTGTATTTATGCTCAGCGCTGCCACAGGCGCATTGTCATTGCCAATAGTAATAGTTTTTGTAACCGTACAATTATTTGCATCCGTCACACTTACAGTATAGGTTTGCACTAAAAGATTCGTCGCTGTCTGCCCCGAAGTCCCGCTGCTCCAGCTGTACGTTAAAGTTCCCGTTCCACCCGAAGCAAGTGCAGTAGCACTGCCGTTAGCATTTCCGCAAGTGGAGTTGGTTGCAGAAGTAGAAGGAATTGAAATTGCAGAAGGCTCAGTAATAATAATGGAAGTGGTGGTAGAGCAATTATTATTATCGGTGATTGTTACGATATAGGTATTTACCGGCAGAGAAGTTATGGAGTTATTCAGTGAAGTAGTTATTGAGGAAACGGCATTGCTCCATGAATATGTATACGGTGTTGCCCCACCAGAGATAGAAACAGCAGCAGACCCCGTACTACTGCCATTACAAAGTTCATTCACGGGCGTAGTAGTTTGGACAGAAGGGCCGCCATTATTACCGATGGCAATTGTATTGGTAATCACACAAGAATTAGCATCAGTAACAGAAACAGTATAGGTAGCCGAAGAAAGTGCAGAAGCCGTTTGTCCGCTTGCTAAATTACTCCAGCTGTAAGTCAAAGAACCTGTGCCACCAGATGCCGAAGCGATAGCACTTCCATCACTTGCCCCACAGCTTGCATTGGTTGGAGTAATAACAGGAGTTGAGATTGCAGCAGGTTCTGTAATATTGAAAGATGCAGTAGCCGTACATCCGTTATTATCCGTAATGGTTATAGCATACGTATTTGCAGGGGAAGACGAAGTAAATGATGGCGATGGAGGCGGGATTGCGATCAATGGAAATTTATTGTATCTCTCTGCCAGCACTGCTGGCGGGCTTCCTACAACTGCTGGTGCTTTTCAAACCAATGCGGGATCTGTAGTAACCTACGAACCATCGAATGCATACATCGCTCAATTGTGCACCAATATTTGCGCGCCTGTTTTTATGAGCGTGGATTTTTCTGCAAACCCATGTACAAACATAGCGGTTACATTTTCTCCAACAGTAAATAATACCTGTGATACGACTATTAAATATAACTGGACTTTTACAGGAGGAACTCCTGCAACATCAACATTAAAAAATCCTGCCGTAACATGGGGCAGCTCGGGTTCCTATTCAGT
>Ga0206953_1170_pt1 | contig 10527 bp, 9 predicted proteins | sample Alteio_BWOrgHeat_36_FD_152977 | JGI IMG/M metagenome (GOLD analysis project Ga0206953, IMG submission 152977) | Enriched cells from forest soil in Barre Woods Harvard Forest LTER site, Petersham, Massachusetts, United States -... | ecosystem: Environmental > Terrestrial > Soil > Temperate forest > O...
TAACATTACCAGACAAATTACTCAATCGAGTTAGATTCGCTAGAATGATGGAAGTTCTTGCTACTATAGGCAGAGTCGCCTATAGCCCATTAGCAGTCCAAAATTTTAATACTATAATCAATGATCTCGATACAATATTAACATCATTCGAGTTTGCGCAAAATGATAAGTTTAGCGTTCGTTACAAACAACTAATCGATGCGATAAACAATGCTAATCAAGGGCTACCTGCTCAATGGCCAAATATGCACAACCGCCCAGGTGAAGAAACTATAATCCCATCACGTCCCAGGCAGTAAAGTAAGTTCATCTGCTACTGCACAGCCACCAAGCACACAATCGGTAGCCAGTCAGTATGACACTATTAAAAAAGCAATTAATGATTTTTATAAATATGTAGCTGAAGACAAACAATCTACCTTTAAGCCGGGTAGGTTTCTTGAATCAGCGCCGATTGAATTTTCTCGCGCTGGCATAACAAAACTGGCCGACCAGTTCGGTTGGTTCTACGGGGATAAAGGACATGCGCTCGGTTTGGAAAAAGTTGCCGCAATCATTAAAGAAATAGCTGACAAAGCAGCTGAGGTTAACAAAATCTTACCAACACCAATGCCGCAGCCTTTACCGCCTGATATAGGAGCAGATGTACAGAAAGCATTTGTACAAACACCTGGGCAAATTTTTTCAAGTAATGCTCTTGGATTTTATTTGTACACAAGTTCACGAAACGCAACTGGTGGAATTCGCCTAAAATTGGCAGAAGCATTGAGAGCCTTGACGATTAATTTAGATGCTCTACTAAAAAAGTTTGGCTTTTCTCCAGATCAATATTTCAGCGCACAGAATAAAATATACCAAAACTATATAGATGAAACACTCAAGATTAATCGTGCCGTCTTGCCAGATATTTACTCATCACTCAGCAGCCCAGGCAGTAACGTAAGTTCATCTGCTACCGCACAGCCACCAAGCACGGTGCAATTTGATCAGGGCACCATAGAGCTGCTCTTAGTGCTGGATCAGGCAAGTCGGGATAAGGTAGCGAACATTGCACGTACGCTCAAGTTGCCAGTACAACCAGATTATTGGGTGCCAATCGGCACGGTTACTACTAACAAATTTAATCAAGAGTTAGCCTTAGATATTCGCAATAAGGCGACGGAAACAATTAACGATTATGCAAACATGAGAGGCGTTGCGTATACGTTTGACACAGCACAGATAGCAGCACGTGGCAACAACATACTGCTTTTACCAGGCTTCGATACATTGCAAGAACTGCAAACTGTAGGTTCAGATGTAATGGATGATTTAAAAAGCAAATTTGGCATGATCGTTAGCTCAGTAAAACAATCGCCGCATATCATTCTTGTGGAAAATGCACCAACTGATCTTCTTAAAAGGTTTAGCAGCCCTGCTGACGTTGCCCCCGATACACTCTCTTTCCAAGAGGTCAGCATGATAATGCAAGCATCAAACTTGTTTGAAAAGTTGTCTGAAAAAAATATAGGATCGTATAATCCACCACCATTAATTGATCCAAGAAAGCGAGCCACAACGTCCGGCTCATCTTCAGCCGCACAAGAAACCGTGCAACAAGTCATGCAGAATCTATCGCCATCAATGTGGGAGAATATATTTTCTTCTTTCCAGAATCAGCCTCAATCTTCTGCCTCTGTTTCACCACAATCGAGCGCAGGCAAATCATCGGGAACATCAACAACCAAAGAAAATGTTGGCAATATCTTCAACGTCAATGTCAATACACCTACGGGTTCTTATCGTTCATCTACAACCAGTCCTGGTACAACCACGCGGACTTATTCTGAATCGTCATCATCCACTACCACGGTGCAGTCAGCAGCATTGCTGCCTGAAGCGGGTCCGTATGCCGCTATTGCAAAAGCGATTAATGAATTTAATACGTATATGAATGAGAACATCAGGATGTCGGATGATCAAGGAAGAGCGGTGCCAAACCCGCGAAATACTATTCTGAGATGGTATGGTAATCAATTAGGAATGGGACGCCTTATAGGCGATCGCATGCCTTATGATGAAATTATGCGTGTATTGCAAGGCATAGTAAGTAGGGCAAAGAATATTAACCAAACCTTATCACAGCAATCTTCTTTACCTGCAAACATTCAATCTGCTGCTCGACAAGTGTTTATAGATTCTACGCAAGATCTATTTGGTTATTCAGGGCTCTTGGCAACAATACAACAATCTCTTCCTCCAAAATCACCACTATTTACTACCCAGAAACAGTATGCTGCTGTATTGTTTGAATTAATGACTACCTTGGATGCAATCTTATCAAAGCTTAACGTTACACCGTCGATTCTTGATAAATATAGGTCTCTCTATTCACAACTTACCTTCTTCAAAGGGAAGTAACGCGCCCGGAGCGACATCTCCTTGAGCGTCCCCCCAAAATAGCCGTCATCTGATCAACACAGATAATCTTCTTAATGCCTGACATTTTTTTGCCTATAAGGTAGAATCATCATTTTATTAGTGATAAAAAAGAAGGCAAAGCAATGCAGGCCCTGCCAGGAGTCATTCAATGAATAAAGAGAGACCTATTGATTATCAGGAAGGTCTCATGCAACGATTACACATCTGAAATGAAGCAGTTCGGGTACGCAGACCAACGACTATTTTTACGTACGCTCAGAGACGCTATTGCGGGCTATGGCAGAGACAATGACAGCAAAAACAAGAGACTAAGTGTATACAATGTCCATACAATGTGCTAACCTAGGCATTAAATTAATAACGAGGGGAATCCAAATGGTAAAAAAACTAACCAAGCATGGCAATAGCTGGGCCGTCATCATTGATAAACCGTTGTTGAAGCTCCTTGGAATCAATGAAAAGTCAAAGTTAGAACTTTCCGTTGCCAATGGCAATCTTATAATTAAGCCATCAGCAAAAAAAGCAAAAAAGAGTGCCAGCGAGATCGATAAAATTGCCGATCGCATCATGGATAAATACGAAGCAGTATTTAAAAAACTTGCTAAAACATGAAGTTGTTTTATTTTCTTACGGTTCAAGACATCATCAGGTTACACGATAAATCGATAGAAAGATTTGGTGGCGCTCCCGGCATTCGCGATATAGGACTTCTTGAATCTGCTGCTGCACAACCAAGCATGTTTCTTTTTAATAAACAGATTCATGAAACAATATTTCATATGGCCGCTGCGTATGCTTTCCACATCATTAAAAATCACGCATTCATTGATGGCAACAAACGAGCTGGAATACTTGCTGCGTTGACCTTTCTTGAAAAAAATAACCACATAATCACCACAGATCCGGATACGCTCTATCAACTCACCCTTGCGATTGCACAATCAGAAATCAGCACCAATGAAATTGCAACGTTCTTTAAAGAGAGCTGCACAAAATCGCGATGAAGGCATTGCGGGGCAAGGGGATGGGGGCGGTAGCGACATGCTTTCTAATATCTCATTCTTTTCAGTCAAATGAAGCTATTGCGACTTAGCAAGCCGGGATGTTCGTGATAAACTAGGGATATAGATACCTTCTAGAACCGTTGAAAATGCTCTCTATCGTCATCCTTGCGTAAAGCGAGGACCCAGTTTAAATACTTTAATGTTATGCAAAATTATTTCGTTTACATTCTATGCTCTCGTCGCAATGGCACACTCTATATTGGAGTAACAAATGATATTAAACGACGTGTTTATGAACACAAGCAAAAAATGATCGCTGGCTTTTCTAAGAAATATGGCACAGACAAACTTGTGTGGGCCGAACAATTCCCAACAATTGCAGATGCCCTTATAGCAGAGAAGCGCCTTAAACACTGGAAGCGCGAATGGAAGTTGTATCTTATCGAACAACGCAATCCAGAGTGGAATGATTTGTATGAAACAATTGATTGAAACTGGGTCCTCGCTTTACGCAAGGATGACGATAGAGGAAGTTATCATTTATACTAAGGCCTCCCTTTTGCGCCCTGTCCGTCGAGGCTTTCTACTACGCTCTTCGAGCTTCGAAGAACACGTTGCTTAGTCGGAAAGGAATGACATAGGGGAGGGCAATGTCTTGTTTATTGATGTTATATACCATCTGCAAAAGTATTGTATAAAGACTATTCCGCTTTTACTGGATTACCACTCCCCCCTACTCTCCCGCCTGGAAGGCATTAGGCAGATAAACCAACTCACTGCGTGCGCCACGCTCCACCACAATGGCCACATCAAAGCGACAGAAATAAGAATGCGTAGCGGCAACCTTGCTCATAAAGCAGCGCGCAGCGTAAATAAGACGTTGTTGTTTTCGCAGCGGCACGAGATATTCGATAGCCATTTGCGGTGATTTGCGATATTTAACTTCTACAAAAATGAGCTGCTCACCTTTAACGGCGACAATATCAAGCTCGCCGCCAAACACCTGATAATTGCGTGCAACAATGGAAAAGCCGTCGGCTTGCAAGTGTGCGGCAACGCGCTCCTCAGCATTCACGCCTTGAGCACGTGCGCGTTCTTTTACGCCCAGATTTGTTTGACTTTTGAGGTACACCATGAAAAGAAAGTTTTCGGTTGTTGCGCTTCCTGCGCTTGCAGGTATGGCAGATGCTGGTTGACCAGTTGTTCACGTTTTGCCGTTATCATTTCCTGATCACCAACTATCGTGAAAATCCTGAGCTCTAGATCGAGAATGCGCGGTTCAAGACTGTTTTCTTTGGTCAGCAAGGTAGTGCGTATGAAATCCAGCCGCTTGCTCAATGCCACCATTTGGCGACGATTCAGATAAAACATGCACACAGATTCTTCATGCTCGAATAATCGTGCGTACGCGCGGGCACGCAGCCCTTCCACGTGGCCACGATAAAGCAGGAATTGTTCATTTTTTAAAAATTTGTCAGCAAGTTCGATCACGCGCTTGGTATCCTGCTGGCATCGGTCAGCCGGGCGCATAATTTCAGATTCTGCCAGCACGGCACGGTACAACGCATATTCTACTTTTTCGCTGCCCGGGTAAAAGGTAACAAACTGGTTGTACACCACTGCCGATTTTGCAAAGTGGCTTCCTTTAAAATAAATATCGGCTAACTCTAAAATGAGGTCGCCTGATTTATGCACATCGGTACAGATGCGCACGAGGCGCTCAAGCGCCTGGGTGGCAACGGTAATATTATTTTTTTCAATCGCATTATTTTTGATTGCTACCAACTCATCAAAAGACGTATGCGCATACGGTCCTTCCTGCGCACGAGATGGTACGTGTTGCGGTTTGCCGCTCGACCAGCACACTTCGTGCACACCAGCTAGAAACACCAGTAAAAGATACGGTGCAAAAGTCAGTTTATATAGGCGGGTTTTAGTCATTGATCAGGACCTCTGTTGTGTTTGCTCTGAGTTGAGTATACTAAAAATCACAACAAAAACGAGTGGTAGGATCGGCTACCGTAAAAAGAGATGAATTGTTCAATACTAGTGACAAATCGTAAGGGCCCCATACGGCTGCGATTTGATCAAGACGGATAGGTGCCATGGCAGAAAAATCGATTGGTCAAATACTGGTCAAAGCAGGAAAAATTACTCAAGAGCAGCTGACTGAATGCCTTCAAGAGCAGGAACGCTCAGGCAAACCGTTGGCTGAATGTATTGTAGCAAAGGGATACTGCTCAGAACGTGATATTGCACAAGCATTAGCTGATTACGCCCAATTACCATTGGTAGATGCCATCACTGAAAAAATGGCTGATCAAACGTTGCTGGGTAAAGTTTCGCTGAAATATTTGCGCGACAATGCCGTAATCCCGGTATTCATCGATGGCAAAGTTACGGTGTTGTGCGCTGATCCGCTCGATTTTGAAGCACTCGATAGTTTAAATTTGCTGTTGGGTGGCGACGTGGCATACGCAGTGGCGCCCGCCTCACTGATTATAAACAGCATCAATCGGTACTACCCGCTTGAAGGCACCCGCGAGATGATCGAGGAGCTTGAAAGCGAAGATAAAGATATCGAATCCGTCTCGTTCGAGCAGATCGAAGAAAAAGATATTTTGAGCATGGCCACCGAAGCACCGATTATTAAATTGGTCAACCATCTGTTGTTCCAAGCAGTCAAGCAAGGCGCTTCAGATATTCACATTGAACCGTTCGAAAAAGAAATCAGAGTACGCTATCGCATCGACGGCGTTATGCATGTGATAATGAATCCGCCCAAACGTGTGCAAAATGCGCTCGTATCGCGTATCAAAATTATGGGCAACATGAATATTGCCGAAAAGCGTATCCCACAAGATGGGCGTATTCAGATCAAAATTGCTGACAAACCAATCGATATTCGTGTATCCATTTTACCGGTAGCCTATGGGGAGCGTGTGGTAATGCGTCTTCTTGATAAATCACGCACATTTTCGGATGTGAGCAACTTGGGATTAAGCCCACGTGACCTTGAGCTGGTCAAGCACAGCATTGCACAACCAAATGGCATTGTGTTTCTGACGGGTCCAACCGGTTCTGGTAAAACATCCACCCTCTATTCGCTGCTCGCCGTACTCAACAAGCCGGAAACAAATATAATCACCGTTGAAGATCCGGTTGAATATCAGATGAGTGGTATCGGCCAAGTGCAAGTGCGCGAAAAAATTGGGCTCACCTTTGCCAGCGCATTGCGCTCTATTTTGCGGCAAGATCCTGATGTGGTCATGATTGGTGAAATTCGTGATCAGGAAACGGCACAAATCGCCATTCAAGCGGCGCTGACCGGCCATTTGGTACTCAGCACGTTGCACACCAACTCAGCACCGGCTACTATAACGCGTCTGATCGACATGGGCATAGAACCATTTTTAATTGCTTCTTCCGTTGTGGTGGCTATTGCGCAACGACTGGTGCGCAAATTGTGTCCTGATTGCAAAAAAGCGTACACACCTGCAAGTGATCTGGTCGAACAGCTAGGCATCAGTCCGCAAGAAAGTAAATCTATCGTATTCTATCAAGCAGTCGGCTGTGCCGAGTGTATGAACACCGGATACAAAGGACGGGTACCAATTTTTGAAGTAATGGCTATGACTGCTGAAATAGCTCATCTGACTATGGAAAAAGCAGATACCATGACACTGCGCAGACAAGCAATAAAAAATGGAATGCATACGCTGCTCGAAGACGGTATTGCAAAAATAAAAGCGGGGCTGACCACTATCCAAGAAGTATTGGCAGTCGCCACCATGGAGCAACGTGACGTGGAATAAAAAAAGCGGTTTTTTACTTATCGAAGTTTCTATTGCACTGCTTATCTGTCTCGTGCTGAGCGCAATGACACTTTTTAATTGGTCGCTTCTGCAATCAGTTGCCGTGCGCGTCGAGTTGGACCAGTTGTACAGCATTTGTTCATTTGCACAACGAAGTGCTATGGCGCAAGGATGTCCCGTTACCGTTGCCTTTGATCCGCAAGCGCGCACCTACGCTGCCCTTGGAGGCGTGCACCATCTCGCGCGTGGCGTGAAATTTGGCGCAGCGCCGGATGCCAAAGGACCACCCGGGTCACCAACTGGAACTATCAAGTCACCAATTACGTTCGATGATAACAAACTGGTATTCACGCCTGAAGGCATTGCCCGCGCCGGAACGGTTTACTTGATAGGTTCCGATGGACATCATTCATACGCGCTCACCAGTGCAGTAGCACATTTTTCTCACTTGAGAAAATATTCTTATAACGGGCATTGGATTGCTCTTTCGTAATATGAAATTAGTTAATTATCTGTTTTTTATCACAAAACATATCCTGCTGGGCATCATTCTTATATTCAGTTTTTTGCTCATCAGCATTCCGTATAGCCAGCAGAGCCGGCATGCTATGGCATATTACCTGAAACAGTTTATTGAACATGCGCTCAGCTGCCACACTTCTTTTACAGTTGAGTCATTTTGTCTGATTAATCCTTCCATTCAACTCACCGATGTAACAACGCTGCCGCACGCCACCAATAACGGTTCATGGGGATGGCACTGCAAGCATTACTCAGTAAGCTTTTCTTGGCTGCGTTTTTTTAGAAATGGCACGATCGACTTAACCATGGAACTTGACGGATTAACCGCTTATTCAACGGTAACCGACAACAATCTGGCACTTGCACATCACCTAAATATGCTTTTACAAGATACCCTTCCACCTGTTGCTTGTTTCATTAAATATCTGAACATCAACAACGCCGCATTAGTTATTTACAACAGTGATCATGCAACTGAATTGCACGTCGCTTTGCGTTGCTGCGCCCGCAAAATCGACAACATCTTCAAATCGACTATCAACATTTTAGATGCGCAGCTTCTCCTGAATAACAAACCAATCATCACCGACTTTATCGGTACATTGGCTTTGAACAGTAAAAATACGGTAGGTGGCCCTTCGTGTTGGGCGCGACTCGATACGCGTTTTAATGTACCATGCGCGCGGCCAACCGATTATTTTTTTTCCGGCACATGGGAACATGATCATGGGCGTTTTTTACTGCGCAACGCCGATGACTCATGCAGCATTAATCCCATTATCATCAACCGGCGCAACGGGATCTCATGGCTCAATATCAATGCGCAAATTCCGCTCAGTCAGGTATGCGCTGTTGCACAGTACACGCAAATTTTTGCGTGCATACCGGTTGAAGGCACCTGTTTGCTTCGCTTAATGACTTCACTAGACAAAGGCATTTCTTCACTCGACGGGCATCTGCTCTTTGATAACCTACGCCTGCCGGGCAAAAATTGGTTTACCGTCAGCACGCTTTCCATCAATAAACGTGCCGCACTCTGGGCGGCAGATCTTACCGTACGCACACCAGGCATTGTAGAATTAAAGGGAACGGGAAAATGGCATGAGCAGACGCGCATCGGGTCCTGCTCTTTAAGTAACACGAGCGCCTTGCAAAGCGCGTATCTGCCGTACTGGAAGATTGAACCGGGAGATTTATCATTCAGCGTGCAAAGCAATGCTGCTGGTAATTTTGAAGGCCCGTTCTCATGCACTGCGGTCAACAAGATGGTGCGCAGCTCTTGGAACACGCAAGGCACCAGTAACGTTACCGCATCACGCGGTGTTATACGTGGCATGTTAGGACCAAATGAATATCAGATACGATTGTGCGCTGATCGTTTTCCTTTTTTGGAGCATATCGAATACCGTGATGATAAAGGAGATTCGTTACTCAGCATTGATTGCATGCCGCCACATGAAGCCGACCAAACGCCAGCCAGCACCGCAGGCCACATCAGCATGCATTTGATTCGCTCATGCATGCAACAGTATGCAAATCAACAGATTCAAGCGGAGGGAGCCATTGCGTTTCACGCAGAGTTTGATGCACACAAAATAGCCGGAACTATTGCGCTTGAAAATGGCACCATACGCCTGCCACACACGTATAATTTTATAAATGATGTATCTGCCCGCCTCGCGTATGAACTACCAAGCTCTACGCTTACCATAACTGATGCCGTAGGCACATTACATACCGGCAGCGTACAGGTACCGCATGCCACACTCCGCTTTAATCAGCAGTATGGATTAACGTATGCGCACGTACCAATTTTGATTGATCGCTGCTTGTTGAATATGCATCAGGAATTGTTTGCCATGATTTCTGGCAGTTTATTCTTGCAAACAACGCCGCATGAACATTTCTTATCCGGTAACGTAATTCTTGATAAAAGCCACTTGAAGGAAAACATTCTTGCAGAAACGGTACAAAAGCAGCTCACGCAACATGCTCAATCATTGTTGAGCAGCAATCACCATCCAATCCTGTGCGCTATCAGCCTGGAAACAAAAGAACCGATGCAGGTGGAGACCGCATTCTTGCAAGCAACTGCCAGCGCACATCTTGCCTTAAAAAATAAAATTACCGACCCGGACATTAGCGGCACCGTAAAATTTTTATCAGGAAGTTTAAGCTTTCCGTACAAACCGCTGCATTTGACTAAAGGATCCTTGCTCTTTATCCCAGAGCAACGCCACAATCCGGTCATTGAGCTGAGCGCAAAAAATAGCATCAAAAAACATACCATTACGTTGCAAGTCACTGGCTCACTGCTCAATCATGATCTCATCTTTGAATCGAGCCCGCCGCTGACCGAAGAACAGATTATCTCGTTGCTTACGGTTGGCTCGCAAGAATCGCTCAATGTGATGGCGCCAGCATTTATTATGCAAAATGTGCAAAAGCTGTTGTTTGGCACAAAGCAATCCTCAATTTTAGAACGCTATTTTAAACCGCTCGCGCAGCACATTCATCTGGTGCCAAGTTTTATTGATCAGAGTGGGCGCGGTGGCCTGCGTGGCGCCTTAGAAATCGATATTAACGATCGATTGCGCGCCACCATTCAGAAAAACTTTACGTTATCGGAAGATACGCGTGTTGAGCTGGAATATGCCGCAACTGATGATGTAACCGTGCGCGGGATCAGAAACGAGCGGCGCGACCTTGGCGCAGAAGTGGAAATGCGATGGAAGTTTTAGTATTTTTAAATAACAATCAGCCCC
>Ga0206953_1143_pt2 | contig 10496 bp, 9 predicted proteins | sample Alteio_BWOrgHeat_36_FD_152977 | JGI IMG/M metagenome (GOLD analysis project Ga0206953, IMG submission 152977) | Enriched cells from forest soil in Barre Woods Harvard Forest LTER site, Petersham, Massachusetts, United States -... | ecosystem: Environmental > Terrestrial > Soil > Temperate forest > O...
TCAATAACATCATCAACTGTTGGTATAAGTCTTAGTTTTTCCCGCAAAAGCGGTATCGGTCCTCTGCCTTCTTTTTCCCCTACTTTTTCAAAATACTCTAATAATCCAAGAAGTGATTTACCTTGGAATGCATTATATTTTCTGCGAAACTCTTTTCGACCCCACAGAGAAAGTGGTGGCATAGCTTTTCGAGAGTCCGCTTCTTCTTTTGTCTTAATTTCTTGTAAAAACGCTAACAGTGTTGGCCCTGGAATATCCATGTCCCAAGGGATAAGTCTTCCCAAACGGTTTGCCGCAAAGATATCCGATGCTTCTATTCGCATGCGTGCCTTTTTTCGTATATATGCCATCGGATCTCCCTCTCTCCCTTCACTATGCATTTCTTTTGCTGATGAGAGATAGAGTCCACGTGCCACGTGCCCATCCAAAAAATCCTGAGGGCGTTCTAAGTCAGCGGCCAAAACCATAGACGCCGGAGGACTACCTGTTAAATTGCCTGCAAACCACTGCATGAAACCACGTAGCATTGCTGATTCTCCGCGCAATATTTTATTCCAGTAAACTTCCTTTCCCGATCTTAGATTATTAACGACCTCTCCAACATTTTTATAAGGAAGTATTTCCACTCGTTGCCTGCCTCCCACACTTTGCGTAGCATCTACATTACCTAAAATAGTCATTTCTGTTCGCGACATATTACCTCAATAAAAAGTGATATAGTATATCAAGATTTAGAAAAAAACAAAAGAAAGATTCAAATTCTGGCAACGGGTGTAGCAGTTAGACCATGGAAGACTGAAGATATTATTGGATTAACAGAATGATATCCTTTATGACAATAGTCTTACTTGACATATTGAGGCTAAAATAGGATAATGCCATTAAGGAGTATTGTTTATGAAACTAGATATTGATTTTAAAAAAATTCCTAAATATTTAACTGTTAACGTCCAAAAGGGAGAAAGTGGAGCTTTAATTGCTGAAGTTTCTGATCTTGGAGTTACAACAGAAGCTAATGATTTAAATGAATTATTTATTAATGTTAATGATTTAATTTATACTTATTTTGATATTCCTAAAAAATATCAAGATCAAATACAATTTATACCTAATATAACAGCAAGAATGGAATTAGTAAAAACTGCAAGTGAAGAATATAAAAAGGATAAATCAGAAGATGTTAAGCTTAACACATACTATACACAAGACCTCTGTAAGCGTATAATGAGTGCATGATTTCTAAGCCAGTTTTTGGCTCCTCGGACTTAGTAAAATGCTTAATCAACTTAGATTTTATACAGCAACCGCAAGTGGGCTCAAGACATTTAAAATTTTCTTCACCACGCCCTGTCCCTAAAGGACAGCGGTCATTTATGATTATTTTACAGAATAAGCCCACATATGATCGAATTACCTGTAAAAATATTGTTAAGGAAATAAAGGCGTTAGGATTCACTGAATCAGAAATTGATGAAGCTATGGAATAATCGTTTCACAATTCAAATTGACCCACTACTTGAACTTCCAATTTGTTGCAATAAATTACAATTAAAGCACTATCAGCTTTTAATACTTACATACAGCTATTTGTAAAACTATTTTTATTCTTTTATACCAATTTCATTTCTTATCTTTTCTGCAGCTCTGTTCAATGTAGGACCAATTGCTCCCTCAGATATATTTAGTTCCGCTGATATTTCTTCATAAGAAAAACCAGCTAATATTCCTTCCACAATTGCTCTCCAACGAGCAGGCAGTCGTTTAATTGCTTGCCTTATTCTTTCCGTTTCATCTTTTGCAACAACTATATCTGCAGGATTTTGCTGGCGGGGAGAAGATAGATTAGATAAATCTTCGACAGATTCTTCTTTTTCTGTGTGACGAAATAAATTAAAAGCCCGAGATTTAGTTGCAACATGGGTTAAAGCAGGTAGACTTCGAATTGTCTCGGGGTTTTTTGAGGACCTCTCAACCATATAGAGTAATCCATCTCCTGCTGCATCACGAGCATTTTCCCTATCTTTTGCTTCCGGAAAGACTTTTTTTGCAGCACTTGATGCCGCTTCCAGCATTTCTTTTGCACGAGCACGTTCTGCTGACCTTCGTCTTCTTATTTCATCTTGAGCCATTATTTGCAGAAATTGCATTACAGTTATAGATGGAGGTTTATTTCGTTTTGCATAATTGACTAATAGATGTAATGGACGATCACCTAAAAAATGATAAGAGGTTTCCCTGAGATGGCCAACTGTTATCTCAGATGTATCAATTTTACGTTCATCTGCTGCACGAATAAGTAATCCTCCCACTATCTCAGAAGTAAACATATCTGAAGTAATTTGTTCTCCCAATACTACTGCGTCAATAACATCATCAACTGTTGGTATAAGTCTTAGTTTTTCCCGCAAAAGCGGTATCGGTCCTCTGCCTTCTTTTTCCCCTACTTTTTCAAAATACTCTAATAATCCAAGAAGTGATTTACCTTGGAATGCATTATATTTTCTGCGAAACTCTTTTCGACCCCACAGAGAAAGTGGTGGCATAGCTTTTCGAGAGTCCGCTTCTTCTTTTGTCTTAATTTCTTGTAAAAACGCTAACAGTGTTGGCCCTGGAATATCCATGTCCCAAGGGATAAGTCTTCCCAAACGGTTTGCCGCAAAGATATCCGATGCTTCTACTGGTATACCTGCTCTTTCCAATATATATGCCATCGGGTCTCCTTCTCTCCCTTTATGATGCAGTACTTTTGCTGATGAGCGATAGAGTTCTTGTACTGCATGACCGTTCAAAAAATCCTGAGGACGCGATAACTCAGCAGACAACACCATAGACGCTGGAGGACTTCCTGTTAAATGATCTGCAAACCAGTATAGGAAGTCGCGCAGTATTACTGGCTTTCTCATCAATATTGTATTCCAAAAAATGCCTTTTCCTGACTGTAGATCACCAACAACATCACTAACATTTCTATAATAAAAACTTTTCCACGATTGCCTCTCTGCCATACTTTGCACAGAATCTACGTTACCTACAATAGTCATTTCCGTTCGCGACATAGTACCTCAATAAAAAGTGATATAGTATATCAAAAATTGGAAAATTTAAAAAACAAAAGTAAAAAATTCATTGACAATTTCTTAAAAAATCTGTTACGCTCAAACTACTCTTCCTATGCACAAAAAAACGCTTCATAAACCAGGGAAAAAGAAAATAGTCAAAAAACGATCACGGATTATCGGCGTTCTTTTTCTTCTCCTATTAGTCGCTATTTTAGGAATCACTCTTGTTCAAGTCCAATACAAACAAGTCTATCAACAACAAGCAGCAAGTAATACCTGTGGTTCACCCGGAGATAAAGGGAATGAAAAAGGAGTCGGTAAATACTGTACGCAAGGTGGTGGACAATGCTTTGGAACAGGCGCCCCAATCTGCTCTGCTGATATTCAACTCTCTGGCTCAGGTATTTGTTCCAAATCGTGTAACACTGATGCCGATTGTGGAACCGGGGCTACCTGTTTTCAGGACACACTAGGTAAAGGATGTAAACCTAACATATGCAACGACACGCCAACAGCAGCACCAATCCCAACAAAAAAACCTGTACCAACAGCCCTGCCGACAATAAAGCCAGCCCCAACGTTGCGGCCTACTTCCATACCTGTACTTCAACCCACAACTGCGTTAGCACCCACCACCTCCTCACAGGCAACTTCACTCCTTCTTACCGTCTATCTGAACGGCATAGGAAATAGTGGAGATAGCAGAAATCCAACTATCAATACGCTGAGTAATAAAAATCCTCTCCAAACGCAAAGATCCTTTACGATTTCTCTTACAAACAATCAAAATCAAAGTATCGCGACCCAAACAACAAATCTTACCTATAACGCATCAGGTGGATTTTATACCGGCACTCTTTCTTTAGCAAATGCGATAATAAGTGGAATATATACAGTAAGCGTTAAAACGCCAAGCTTTTTGGAAAAAACTATCCAAGGAGTGCACATTACCGCTGGGAGACAGGTAACAATACCCGCAGCAACGTTGATTGCGGGAGATATTAATGATGATGGTGTTGTGGATACACTTGACTATACAATACTTATTGGATGTTTTAGCGAACTTTTGCAGCCTACAGCTTGTTCTGCCGCGCAGAAACAACTTGCAGATCTCAACGATGATGGGAAAGTAGATCAGACAGATTATAACCTCTTTCTCCGAGAAATAGGAGCTGTCCAATGATGAGTATTGACAGAAGGAAAAAAATCCTGTTATGCTGAAGATGTTATGGCTAAGAAGATAAAAAAACAACCGGCTAAAATAAAACCTAAAATAGCTACCAAAATATCAAAGAAATATTTATTATTTTTTGTTGCTCTCATCGTCGTTGCATTTTTCACCATTTTCCAGGCGCAAAATATGCAAACATATCAACAACATGCAGCAACAGCTACTTGTGGTGCTCCGGGAGATCCAGGAAACGAGGATGGTGTCGGAAAATACTGTACTCAAGGTGGCGGACAATGTCAAGGAACAGGCTCGCCGATTTGTTCAGCTGATATCGAAACCGGCGTTCCTGGTATTTGTTCAAAATCATGTAACACTGATGCTGACTGTGGAACAGGCGCGGTATGTTTCCAGGATACCTTAGGAAAAGGATGTGAACCAGTAGCTTGTGAAGCTACACCGGTTCCAACATCTATAGTACCTTCTTCAGGATGCCTTGGTCCAGGCTGTGTCCCTTCAGGATCTCCAGCGCCATCGACGGCACAACCAGGCACAACGGGAACGCCTACAAATAATGGTGGTGGCAGTGGTGGAGGAACCAACTTACTGCAATTACTGATTCAATTCATAACTCAGATCATTCAATTCTTCGTCAGTCTCTTCCAATCAATCTAATAGCATTCTCTATGTTACAATGTCTGCATGCAACATCCGACCAATCTCGCGTATCGTATGCGTCCACAGACCCTTGATGACTACGCTGGACAAGAGCACCTCATCGGTAAAAATGGCATTATCCGCAAAATGATCGAAAATCAAACAGTCTCCTCACTGATCTTTTGGGGACCGCCAGGCAGTGGAAAAACAACCCTTGCTTATCTTATTGCAAAAGAAACAAACGCAGATTTCCATGCGTTATCAGGTGTCACCAGCGGCAAAGCTGACCTGATGACGATTGTTAAAGAAGCCCAAAGACTAAACGCTAAACGCCCAACGCTTAAAGCTCACAAAACCATTCTTTTTATCGATGAAATTCATCGTTGGAACAAAGCACAGCAGGACACACTTTTGCCGTACGTTGAGAATGGAACAGTAATTCTTATTGGCGCAACAACTGAGAATCCATCTTTTGAAATCATCAGTGCATTGTTATCACGAAGCAGAATTTTCGTGTTAAAAAGTTTGGAAAAAACACAATTGCAAACAATTATCACAAAAGCATTAACTGACAAAAAAAACGGAGTAGGGGAGTACAAGAAAAAAATCAGCTCAGAAGCGGAAGAATTGCTGATCCGGCTTTCAGGAGGCGATGCGAGAATTATGTTAAATGCTCTTGAAATGGCAGTAACTACTTACAAAGAAAAAGAAATTTCTACAGAAACAGTTAAAGAAATCTTTCAAACCCGATCAGCAGGACTCTATGACAAAAAAGCCGATGAGCATTACAACATTATTTCAGCTTTTATCAAATCCATGCGCGGATCAGATGTGGATGCCTCATTGTATTATCTCGCTCGAATGATCGAAGGGGGAGAAGATGCAAAATTTATCGCAAGGCGAATGGTGATCTTTGCCAGTGAGGACATCGGCATGGCACAACCCACAGCCCTTGTAGTTGCCAATGAGGTATTCAAAGCATGTGAGACGATAGGTTATCCAGAATGTGCAATAAACCTCGCTCATGGGACAGCATATCTTGCATTGGCAAAGAAATCACGGGCTTCCGTTGACGCATATGCCAGAGCTCATGAAGATGTCATCAATTTCCCAAACGAACCAATTCCTTTGCATTTACGAAATGCTCCAACAAAATTGATGAAGGAACTGGGCTATGCCAAAGGCTATAGCTGGCAAGAAGGTAATGTCGGAGCAAATACAGGATTATCCTATTTACCCGAGAAATTGAAAGGAAAGAAGTATTATAATAAAGACTAAATTTTTAGCACTAGGGTATTATGATTAATACAAACTTTACTACTATTCAAGACATAAGAAGAAATTACAAAAAGGTGGTTGAACAGGTTAATAAAACTAATAACTGTAGTTATTAGTAATAATCAACCGCAATTCGTCATTGTGAGTCTTGGTATGCTGAGAACCATGCAAACAAGTCCAAATGGGGCTCAAGGATTACTCGCTTTAGCTAAATGGGCAGAACAAGAACATATCAAAGGCCCTCGTGATTTAAGCGAAAATCATGATAAATATATTTGGGATAAATAACTAAATCCTCTTCTAATTCTAAATTATAATCACATTCTCAACATTATTTCGGCTTTTATTAAATCCATGTAATGTCGATTCAGCACTCTATTATTTAGCTTGTATGATAGAAGGTGTGGAAGAGCTCAAATGTAATTGTGATTTGGGTCAGAATATGCACTCTTTTCATAATTCACATCAATTGGCTGGTCAAGAGATAGGCTTTTTAACAATTCTTCTGAGTGATTTGATGGGATACGGATTAGAAGTAGGGTATTTTGGGAAAGTTGTTTTCTCTTTGCCATCACTTTCAGAGTAGTATAGAAACGATTATTTTTCAGCATTATTTCCAATTTATGAATGCTCTATTATAATGCTTAGCGAGCAGACAACCCAGGCGAGGAAAGGCATATCAAAACAATAGTTATAATGTTACACTTTGCAATATAAACTATCTTATTGTAATATCGAGTTAATGTTGAGAAAAAGTAAATATCTTCTGATGCCATTAGGAATAAGTCTTTTAGCTGGAATAATTTATCTCTATACAGCAGCTCCATCTATGTTATGGCAGGATGCGTTAAATCTTGCTGACGCAAGTGCTACTTTAGGCATAAATGCTCCTCCCGCGCCCCTATATGTTTTTATCGGGCACTTTTTTACATTACTCCCTTTTGGCTCAGTTATCTTTCGATTGCAATTTTTCTCTGCACTGCTTGCATCAGTTTCACTATTCTTACTTTATCTGCTTACTCGTTGGATAGGTGAACAAGTAACCACTAACAAAATAGACACCCATCAAGATAAACAAATGACTCACAGCAATGAAAAAGCTAACGAAAGAAACATCGCTCTGGCAGGGATTTTTAGCATCTTGGCATTAGGATTCTCTTACGAGTTCTGGTCACTAGCTCAAAATACTGAAAAATATATGCTTGAAAGTGTGCTAGAACTGCTTGTATTGGTTCTCATCACTGTTGTTTTGGCTTCACGAAAGAACATATATCCGTTGTTTTTAATTGTATTTTTTATCCTTGGCCTCTCAACGGGCACTGATCCTGTGGTTTTGAGCTTTTTCCCATCCGTGCTTTTGGTACTCTGGGAAAAACGGAGAGAGTTTACGATGCAAAATTTTTTACTTTTAGGACTGACCGGCTTAGCCGGAGTTATATTGGTATATTCTTATCTTCCGATAATGTCTTCACAAGAGCCTTTCCTTAACTGGGGAAGACCCACCACGTTGTCGGCAATAGTGAATCTCGCTACCGGGCAACAACAGAATACTAGCGGAAATGGGTTCACAGGATCTACAGAAGTATTTTTTCCTTCTATGTTGCATTTTTTCTCTATGCTGTGGGTGGATTTTACACCTATTATCTTACCGTTTATCTTGCTGGGTGGATGGTTCTTATGGAAAAAAGTAAAAAATATATTCTGGATGATTTTTTCGGTAATAGTAACGAACTTTATATTGTCAGTGCTATATCTTTCGGGTAACCAAGATGCTTGGTATGTGTTGCCTGATATCAGCTGCGCAATTTTTGCCGGAATAGGATTTTTCTGGCTTACGCAAAAATTAAGAGATAAAAACTGGGCTATATACTTGCTTTTTATATTTTCCTTGACACCTTTAATTTTCTGGTGGTCGGGACTTAATCGCCATGAATGGAGAATAACTGACGATTATATACACAATCTCTATAGCCCTATTAAAACACCAGCAATCCTTTTTGGTGGTTCTGAAGCCTTTTCAAATTATTCCTATTACAATCATGACATACTCAAATACAATCCTGGTGTAATTCCCGTATTAGCAAGACTCTTCTATATATATTCGCCGTACCAGGAAGACTTATTGAAATCTACCAGCATTCAAATACCCGATCCAAACAAATATTATTCAGCCACTGCAGATAAATTAGTATCTGCGGATAACTATAGCGCCTTTGTGAACGATTTTTTTGCTATGAATATGGCTAAATATAGAATTTATATAGATTATCCAGCATTTAATACTGTATACCCTGATCTCTCAAGATCAGATGGAACAGCAAGTTTTCATCTTGATGCCAATCGTTTTAAACTTATCCCTGAAGGGCTTGTATATGAAGTGGTACCTAAAGAAAGAAACGTACAATTCGATTTACAAAATTTTAATTATCAATTTAGCAATAATTTCCCACAAAACAAACCTACAGTGGTAGAAAAAAAATATAATGAAGAATTGACGAGTATCCTAAATCAATATGCTATGTCTTACCTTACCATAGGCGATACCGTTTTAGAGGAGGGGAACACGGATCTAGCGCTGAATTATTATCAAAAAGCCTATGCAATGAGTCCGCATAACGGAGCTATTTTAAGCAAGTTAGGAATTTATTATGTTCAGCACAACCAACCTGCTGAAGCAGTAATTTATTTCAAACAAGGAGCAGCAAGTTATCCAAATGATTCGAATTGGTTATTTATGCAAGCGGTTGCGGAGGGAGAGTTAGGTAATATAAATGATGCAGTTCCACTTTTACAACAAGTTATCAAGAGCACACAAAACGATCCTCAGTTAAATGCAAAAGCAACAAATGTCCTAAATAAATTAGAGGGAGCTACTGTAGGTAACTGACTTGTTATCTAATATTCATCAATCTGTTAAATGATAGCTTGACAGACCTAAATTTTTTACTTACTATGCTATAAGTAAGAGGAGCTTACTGACTGAAATATAAATGAAAAAATTTGGTTTGTTTATTGTTGTTTTTCTTTTTATTACTTTTCTTTTTCCTACTTCAGCACATGCTCAAACTGCGTATAGCTTTACAGCTTCAAGCATCACTTATGACCCGACTACCTCTAATTTAAGCTTCAACATTTCAAATGTTCAGAATGGTCCAATTCCGTGGAATAATAGTAGTGGTGGTATGCAAATAGTTATATATAGCCAAAACGAGGGGCAATATGGTGGTGAAACATTTTACGGAAATCAGCAATTTAGCGACTTGTCTCCCTACTGTACTGCTACGCACTGTTCAGTTACTCTTTACCATAGCGGTAGTGAGTTTAATAATCCACTTACTCCAAATTCAGACGTTAATATTATTGCAGAAGGTAATTCCAGTAATGGAGTCCCTGCATGGACTTCGCAAACTTTCAAATATGGAAGTATGCCCCTTACAGTTCCTGAAATAAGTAATCTTAACGGCGGAACAATTAATGTAAGAAATACATATTCCGAAAATGGTTCGTTTACTGATCCAGACATAAACGCTACAAGTTGGACAGCGACAGTGGATTATGGTGATGGATCTGGTTCTCAGCCACTAACGCTATCAGGAACGAATTTTACCCTTAGCCACACATACACTACAATTGGAACATATACGGTGACAGTCACGGTAACGAACAACTTAGGTGAAGCAGGTACCCAATTTGCAACTGTCACTGTTAATCCATATGTTATTCAGATTAGCAGTCCTTCATCTGCTCAAACTGTTTCGGGACAAACGTTCTCTCAGAATGGTTCATTCGCCGATCCTGATCCTGAAGCTTCTTCCCAGACGGCAACAGTGGATTATGGTGACGGATCTGGTTCTCAGCCATTAACGCTTAATTCCGATAACACATTCCTACTAAATCATGTATACAACACAGTTGGGACATATACAGCAACAATCACGGTAACAAATAATTTTGGTGAGACAAGCAATTTAAAAGTCACAATAACAGTAGTTGCACCATTTACTGCATCAAATGTTAGTTTTGATCCAAGTACAAATATACTCACATTTACTTCAGATACTAACTGGTCAAATCCATGTAGGCCTGGAAGGTGTGGTGCAAGAGCGTTAACTGTGTATGACTCTAATAATAACGCTATTTTTCAAGGAACATGGGCTTCTGGTACGTGTTTAGGGAGTGGGCAATGTCAAATAACGATCACTAATTATAGTCCTAGTGCATTAAATACAACACAATTTTATCTACAAATAACACTATTCAGTAGTGTTGCTGTGGGCAATGGTAGAACAAATATTTTTGATTCACAAGTACTTCCTAGTAGTATCTTTGCATCC
>Ga0206953_1171_pt1 | contig 10425 bp, 4 predicted proteins | sample Alteio_BWOrgHeat_36_FD_152977 | JGI IMG/M metagenome (GOLD analysis project Ga0206953, IMG submission 152977) | Enriched cells from forest soil in Barre Woods Harvard Forest LTER site, Petersham, Massachusetts, United States -... | ecosystem: Environmental > Terrestrial > Soil > Temperate forest > O...
GATTATATGGCGAGATGGTAGGTATGTATTCCCCGGCATTCGGGCAAAAATGGTTAGGACTGGGTAATCTTGCATTAGGTTTAGACTGGGAATACGAAGTTCTGCCAGCCACGTTGGCAGTGGGTATTCCATTTACGGGGTTGCTGCTTGGTGGAACCTTTGTTTTAGGAAGTGGGCCAGATAAAGCGACTATTAAGGTAGCAACACAGGCGGCAGTTTCGGTGACGGCTGCAATGCAGGGAGGCCAACCCTCGACATTTGGGCCTCAGTTCGGTATCTCAGGCACCGTTGATCAGCTTAATTTTACGGCGATTCTTGATTTGCTCAGAAAGATGATTATAGCAGCAGGGGCATCACCGGCTAAAGTTGGCGGAGAAAATATGCCGCCAATAAAATTCACGAATGTAGAACTTACTATAGCGCCTACTAAGATAGTGCTACCTACTCCGTTGCCGAAGGTAAGCGAAGGAGTTCGGATTAAAGGTAATATGGATTTGGCCGGTTTAAAAGGGTTTCTCAATATTGAATGTTCTCCAACCAGGCTTATCCTTGACGGTAAAGGAAGCCTTGATCCTATTGTTACCAAAGTTTTTTCCCTTACTGGTATGGAAGGTAACAACACGCCAGCATCATTTGATATAGGAGTTTCTTATAATGAGGCGCCACATGCTTCAATTGATGCATTGTTTTCAATTCCATTTATCGGACTTAATCAAGGATTGAAATTCTCACTTGATGTGAAAGGTCTATTTGCAAAGGCAGTACTTGGGCTTGGCGCATTCCAAGCAGCTGGGAGTGTGCAAATACCATTTACCAATTTTGATGACTTAGTAATTGATTTTACACTAGACAGTAGTTTGCCTGACATGGTATCAAAGTTGAACCGCAATATACATGATGAGTTGCAAAAATGGGCTACTACGGTTGAAAATGCATTCAACAAAAAAGCCGGTGATCTTATTAAACAAATCAATGCTCTCCAGAAAAGTATTGATCAAAAAAGAGATGCCGCTGCGTATTATAAAAAGGAATGTAAAGAGAATAGTATTTTCAGTCAACGAGGTTTTGAAGGGTGTGTAACAGGCCTGACAAAAAGTTTGGATGCGGATATTGATGCACTTCATCAGAAGATACTTAAATTAGGAAAAGAAGTAATTGAAGATGCAAAAGAAGTACCAATGGCACTCTTTAAAGCAGCCGATGCCTTTGTGGATGTTGCTACTTTGGTGCAGATAAGCAAGATTACCGGCAAATTGACGGGGGTTCAGATAAAAGCGCTGCAGTTGCCAACGATAACGGTGACACTTAGTTTTAATTGGGGTGGTGGGCAACAGATTAAAACGCTTACTATTCAAGGATTTAATTTGAAAGATCCGGTGGCCAGTACAAAGCAGATAGTTGATGAAATTGTCACCTTTATCTTCTCATTGGGCAAAGGATATCCACGTGGTATAGATCCAAGCAACCCGGCTTCAGGTCGTGAAAGTCCACAACTACCACCAGGACTAACAGCTTTTCAGATTGGGAATGGACTGGATTTCGGAGGATCCGGACGTTCTAGTTATACAATATCATATGAAGGCGTTCAAATAGTAAATCCGCCAGCTGATTATAATGTACTATTCTTATCGTATGCACCGCCTGCTGTACGAATTCCATCCGCTATCTATTCAGTAGCATTCTTGCAAAGAGATGGTATGCCGGCCAATTCGAGCTGTGATATTTACTTTACTATTGATACACCGGTAGGAAAGATTCAACTTCTAGTGAAGTGGTCACCAACTGATAATTGGATTGCGCTGAAAAGTTTATACGATTCATCAGTAGATACCGGATGGGCACAATTGACAATAAAAGATGTAGGCCAGAACTTTCGTACCGCGACCTTTATAGACAAAGATAAAAACCGTCAACTTAGCGTCTTATATGGTATGGCTGATTCTACTATTATGCTTCTATTTCAGGATATAACAGATGTTCCTCAGGAAAGTTCATTGCAATTTAGTTCATATCGTCCCAGTATTTGGGGATCCGGTAGGTAAAGAAAATTAAAGCAACTTAGAGGGTTTTTCCCTCTAAGTTGCTTGCTCAGGGTTTACGCAAGTTTGTAAATATGCAATTTGCCTGCGCGAATAATTTGGCCCGGTTGCCAGTTGCGCCATTCCTTTTTTACTTAGTTTTGATCAAACTAGAGAAAAGCATAGATATCTCTATTAAAAAAAGAAAAAACTTTAATCATGCAATGCGGAAAATACATTTTTAATACAATGGTACAGTTGGCATTATTCAGCATGGTAGGGTGCGCCGTAGTATGCGGTATGAGCTCTCAGGAGAATCTTTCTTGGCAAGATGCTAAAAAATCGTTATTTGCTGCAATAGAAACAGAAAACTCTCAAACAGTTTCTAAAGGGCATCTGGCAATGGTGAGGTCACTTATAGAAAAATATCCTGCATTAATTGAGATTAAGAGTACAAAGGATGAAGATTCTCCTTTACATCGTGCTATTAAACACTCAAGAGTATCTATTGTGGGGTATCTGTTAGAAAAACGGGTTTGTTTGATGGAGAAAAATGCTGAAGGGCTTACGCCTGAGCAACATGTGAACAGTCTTAATGAATCTCTAGCACGTGATAGAATGTGCCTATTATTAAACAATGCAAAACGTGGCAATATTACTTCCACACTTTTTTTAAAGCCACAACAGGGTCTTATAAAAGATAAGCAAGAAAATAAACGAAAGCGTAAGCGAAATTACGAAAAAGTATTGTTGACATCCTCTGGTACCTGTGTCGGAATACAGACTACACTTTTCTTGAGTAATTCACCTGAAGCACAGCTATGTAAGCTAGAAGAACGTTGTAACGATACTCTGATCGATGATGAAACGTTGAGGTCTGAGCAGGTGGATTCTGTGCAAGATCTTGTGAAGCTCAAAGATTATGGATCTTTTTTTCGTGAGTTGCACAATGACGTGGAAGGGAAAGGGTTGCTTAACAATATTCCACCATTTGAAGTATGAATAAGTTGAATGTCCTAATGATATCTCAGCTTTAATTACAATGGTGTTACAAATGACTCGCGAATTTTCTTTAATCCACTTTTAAAGTAAATAGTCAAATTAGTAGCGCCGCCGCTTGGTTCAATCATGCGTATTGAACCGATACCGTAGGTTTCATGAGTAACCAGTTGTCCGATTTTCCAAGCGGCTCCTAAAGATATTTTTTTACGATGGAAAGGGAGCGGATTTGCTGCTTCAAGCTTCAAATCTTTTTCTGGGACACCTAGCCATTGCCAAAAATATGAATGTAATGAGGAGCTACCATAAAAATTATTCAATTTTGTAAGAATAATGTGCGGTGCAATTTCATCTAAAAATCGTGATGGAAGTTGATCTACTTGTCTGCCGAAAGTGCGGCGCTGGTGAGCATGGCTGACAAGTAAATATTCACGTGCCCGCGTGATGCCCACATATAAAAGACGTCGTTCTTCTTCGAGTGCATCATGATCAAATAATGAACGGTTGCTTGGCAAGATTCCCTCTTCAAGTCCGGGCAGAATAACGAGATCAAATTCGAGTCCTTTTGCTGCGTGCAATGTCATCAACATTACATGATCTGAACGATCCTCGTGCGGCTTTACGCGTTCTTGTAGGAGTGCAATTTCAAGTAAAAATGATTCAAGGGTTTGGATTCCTTGTTCTTCAATATGATAGGCGGCTTCGATCAGTTCAGCTACGTTCGCACAGCGTTCCTCTGCTTCCTGCGCATCATACTCTTTCTTGAGGTACTCATAATAATGAGCTTTTGCAAGAACAGTTTCTATTGCTACCGTTGGCTTATCGTTGCTGGTCAATCCATCAAAGATAGCCAAGAAATTCAGTATAGATTGGCGTTTTTGTGTTGGTACATTGTATTCTTCCGAGGCAATCAGGTGATGCCCCACATCTTTGAAAGAGATAGTGGGCATGTGGTACCATATTTCATGCCACTGTTCTTCAACCTTTTCTCCTAGCCCACGGCCTGGTGTATTGAGTACGCGCATGAGCGAAGGCCGATCAAGTGGATTTAGGATGAGTCGCAAATAGGCGATGATATCTTTAATCTCTTTGCGTTCATAGAATTGAGTGCCGCCAATAATAGTGTACGGAATGGTGCGCCGTATGAGTGCTTCTTCAATAGCACGCGATTGTGCATGGGTTCTATAAAGAACGGCAATTGAGTGACGTTTTGGCAGATGGGCTAACGCGGTAGCGCATTCTGCAATGGCATCCGCTTCCTGATATTCGGTTTGGCATTCAATAAGTCGTAAGCGATCGCTGCCTGTTTTCGAGGACCATAAATTTTTCGGATTGCGCACGGTATTATGCGCAATAACACTGTTGGCCACTTCTAAGATGCTTTGTACTGACCGGTAATTTTGTTCAACTTTGATTGTCGTTGTATTAGAAAAATCGTGCTGAAAATCGATAATGTTTGCAATAGTAGCGCCGCGCCAGGAGTAAATTGACTGGTCTTCATCACCCACCGCACACAGAGAATCTATGCTGAAGGTATTTTGTTTAAGTGCCATATATTTGAGCAACTCATGCTGCACTTTATTGGTATCCTGATATTCATCAATTAAAATATGCCGAATATTTTCTTGGTGTATTTTCCGAAATTCTTCATCCTGCGTAAAGATAGTGCAGGTTTTGTACAATAAATCATCAAAGTCCAAGCAATTACTGGCCTGTTTTGCTTGCTCATAAGCCTGGCAGATATCATTGATCATTGCCATAGAGGGGGTAGAAAATTCGGCCACTTGTTTGTCGGATGTTCCCTGCTTGTTGTGTGATAGCTGGGCCAAAACATGACGGGGTGAAATACGTTTGGTCAAACCATTTATTTCTAAGATACGCTTAATAATTTTCTCTTGATCATCCTGGTCAAGTATTGAAAAAATAGGAAGTCCCTGTTGTAAGTATCTTCTTTTCAATAAGCGAAGACAGTACCCATGAAAGGTACCAATAAAAGGCATGTCTACACTATTAGTTAGAAATCTACTGACTCGTTCTTTCATTTCTTGCGCCGCTTTATTGGTAAAGGTAAGTGCAATGATTGAAGAGGGGTCGGCTCCTTGACTCAATAAATAGGCAATGCGTGCAATAATTACGCGTGTTTTTCCAGAACCGGCGCCTGCCAGTACCAGAACGGGCCCATCGCAATGAGTGGCGGCATTTCGCTGTGCCTCATTAAGTTGTGTGTTTAAGAATTCTTGTATGTTCATGATAGCTATCGAAAGTTAACAAAATAAAGGCTATTCTCTCATATTTTTTAATAATTGTCGTTAGTACCGTTGAAAATGAGTTTTTTCAAAATTATTTTGACTATACCTAATTAAGAGTCTATTGCTACATGTATTTGATATTTTATAAGCAATTTTTATTAAAGTCTTTCTGTTCTTCTTGAGATATTTCAGATTAAGCAAGCTTTCTTTCGATATTTTGTCAGTGGCGGTAGCACTAATGTTGACTATGGCTATCAAATTAGGCACATACTTTATGCTAACGAGTAATAAAACAAAAAAAGGAGTTTCTATGCAATTATTTATAAAAAATATTCTGTTATGCACTGGATTGGTGGCGGGCGCGTGGGCGAATGCGCATCGTCATCATACTGACCATGCGGGACACGCACCACACTCGGATGCTAATATGGCGTCTTCAGCGGTATCTTTATTGCCAACTATAATTGGACAAGTGCAAGAAGCAGAAACAGTAGTAGCTGACATTGAGCAGGTAGTAGCACCAGTGCTTTCTGAAATATTGGCTGGAGTAGAGCAGCATATTGAAGGCTCCGTGACAAAAGCACGAAGCAGTGGTAAATCGAGCATGAGCGTTGTTGTCGATCTCCTTCGCGCAACGGAAAAAACATTAGCACATGATATTAGCCATACCGGAAGATCTATATTAGATGCTATTCATGAATTGAATACTGCGCTTGCACAAGCTGAAAACCAGCTGTCAGGTGAAATAGTGGCAGTTATCAATAACAATGCGGTCGGTAATTTGCTCTTACAGCAAGATCTATCACAAGTTGTAGGCCTCTTGGAAACATTAAGTTCTCAGGTAAGTAATCTTGTGTTTGATAATGATGATGGTAGCATTCTTGACCAACTTAATGCTATTGCCCAGGCATTGGCTGCTGATGATAGCAGCATTGAAGGTGAATTAACGGGGATTATCCAGAGTCTTACTGATTTGAATAGCACACTTTCGCAAGTAAGTGACTTACTTGCAAATGATATCAATAGCGTAGCTACTCTCTTAGATGGTGACATTGCCAACTTAAATAATTCTTTGTCAGATGCAGTACAAACATTAAGCCAACTGATTGGTTCAGTAAGTGATGCTCTTGAATTAGCAGTAAGCAATGTAGCGCAAGGTGTTACGACAAATGGTGATTTATTAAATACTATAGTAAGTCAATTAGCTGGCTTGGCAACGGGGGAAAATAGTGAAAGTGGGTTGATTATCTCAGTAAGTGATGCGCTCACTACCGCGTTGAATGGCTGCTGTACTTCCTTGAATGACGAATTGAATGGAATAGCGCAAGGTGTTACGACAAATGGTGATTTATTAAATGGCCTAGTAAGGCAATTAGTGAACCTGGCAAATACTGTTGGTACCATCAACGGGCTTATTGGTTCAGTTAGTGATACGCTAACCGGGGCATTGAATGGTGGATTTGGTTCTTTGAATGATGAATTAACCATCATAGGGCAAGGTATTACAAGCCAAGTGAGTGACTTATCAAGTGAGGTTACTAGCGTTAGTGATACGCTAACATCTGTTTTGAATAATGGGTTTAGTTCCTTGAATGATGAGCTAAATAGTATAGGACAGAATGTTGCCAGCCAAGTAGGTGATCTGGCAAATGATATTGCAGGAGTTAATACGACGGTTACTTCAGTTGGTGATGCATTAACGTTTGCCATAGGTAGCTGTTGTCTCTTATTAACTAATGGGGTAAATGGCGCAACGCAACTGATAATTGCTAATGGTAATGCGCTTAATACGGTGTCAAGTCAATTAGCTGACCTGGCAACGGGTGAAGGTAATGAAACAGCTTTGATTGGTTCAGTAAGTGATACCATTACATCAGCGCTGAATGGGTGCTGCTTTTCATTAAATAGTGAGCTGATTAGTGTAGCACAAGCAGTAGCAGCAAATGGTGCTGCATTGGGTACCATAGCACAAGGTGTTGAAAGTCAATTAGGTGATCTGGCAGCTGGTGAAAATAACATTAGCGGTCTGATCGGTTCAGCAAGTGATGCGCTTACTTCAGCAGTAAATGGGTGCTGTGGTTTACTCAATGATGAATTAAATGGTGTGGCGCTGGGTGTTGCAGCTAATGGTACTTTATTGAATAACGTATCAAGCCAATTAGCTGGTTTAGCGACGGGCGAAGGTAACGAAAGTGCATTGATTAGTTCAGTAAGTGATGCGCTTAGTTCGGCACTCAATGGGTGCTGTTCTTCCTTAAATGATGGGCTGACTGGTGTAGCGCAAGCGGTGGCAGCAAATGGTGCGGCGTTAGGTACTATAGCACAAGGCGTGAATAGCCAATTAGCTGGCCTAGCAACTGGCGAGAGCAACATTAGCGGTTTGGTTGGCTCAGCAAGTGATGTGCTTACTTCGGCACTCAATGGGTGCTGTTCTTCCTTAAATGATGGGCTGACTGGTGTAGCGCAAGCGGTGGCAGCAAATGGTGCGGCGTTAGGTACTATAGCACAAGGCGTGAATAGCCAATTAGCTGGCCTAGCAACTGGCGAGAGCAATATTAGCGGTTTGATTGGCTCAGCAAGTGATGTGCTTACTTCGGCACTCAATGGCTGCTGTTCTTCCTTAAATGATGGGTTGACTGGGGTAGCGCAAGCGGTGGCAGCAAATGGTGCGACGTTAGGTACTATAGCACAAGGTGTCAACAGTCAATTAGCTGATCTGGCAACTGGCGAGAGCAACATTAGCGGTTTAATTAGCTCAGTGAGTGATGCGCTTGTAGCGACATTTAGTACTGGCCTGGGCTCATTAAATGATGAGTTAGTGAGTACGGCGCAAAATGTTGCCGCTAATGGTGATTTATTAAATACCGTGACGAGTCAAGTTGCTGATTTGGCTACCGAAATAAGTGTTGTAGATGCAACTATTTCTACTTTAGATCAAGATGTCTCTTCACGATTAGATCTTCTTAACAGCTTATATGCTGGTATTTCATCTCAATTGAGTTCATTAATCGCTGCTCAATAATTATGTCAGAAAGGCCCATGGTAATACTGTGGGCCTTTCTGAAGGTTATCTATTTGAGCATGGCAATTAATGTGTCTTTGTCGATAGTTGCTCGGCAGAGGGGACATGTTGTTTTGTTATGAGTGATAAAGTAATCGTGCGCACATGTCTTACAAATATCATGGCCGCATGGTTTCAGGATGATACGGTTGCTGGCCTCAAACTTTTCCATGCATACGCAACATTCATCAGAAAGAAATTCGGCGGTATTTGATGGCGTAGGAGTTTGGATGGGATTATTTGAAACAATGGTTGTAGTAACTGTCGTAGTAGGAGTTTGTGTAGTAGTTGGCTTTGCAGGAGTATGCTGTGCTATTAATGATTGAACGGTTGCAAGCAGTTGAGTACCAGTAAATTCGGCAACATCTTTTCCGCTCAGATAGCCCTTTCTTTGAGAAGAATCTTGTGCTTTGTTATGAATTACCGTTGCGATACGGGTAGCCAAATCCATGGTATGAGTAAGTTCATAAGTGCATGCATAAGCACGTTGTCTAATGAATTCTAACAGTGCCTTATTAATGAGATCATCAATAGTATTCTTATTAAGAGAATTATTTTCTTCTATGGTACTTTTGAGTGCGCTATATAAACGGTCAATGTGATCGGCAAGTAGGAGCGGTATTAATTCGCTGCATAATGCCGCAATAACACTATACCCATATTCAAGAGCTGCAGCACCAGAGGGCAGTTGTTTTATAGGACTATTAAGTTCAGTGCGCAAATAAGCAGTCTTTGCTTTGGTATTAGGGTAATTAACAGTGCTATGTAAATAGTTAATAGACTTCCACAAATATTCTCGATCATTATACGTCGAGTAGGCATGATGCGAACCGAGTAATGTTTGACAGGTGCCGGACAACAAAAAGGCGGCAAGCACTATTGAGCGCATAAGGATATCCTATTGTTTTGAGCTGGTGTGCTTGTTAATTCTATTATTAATTTGATTGAGGGTATATAGCTGTTCTTTGCGAATTTTTTCCTGCATGAGCCACAGATTCAGATCTTGCGAAGCTATTTTATCTTGCTCAGTTTTGGCAATCATTTCTTGCGCACGCGCTTGATCTTGTTGAGATCTGGCCTTTTCTATTTGTGCTTTGGCGGTAAGTTCTTCTGATCGTGCTTTTTCTAATAAAGCTCTTGCTGTTAATTCTTCAACGCGTGCTTTTTCTTGAAGTGCGATTGCTTTTCGTTCTTCTGCAGCCGCTTGTGCGTTTAAAGCATTAATGCGATTATTTTCCATTTGTTGCGCCAACTGATTGTTGATCTCTTGAGAGTGCTGCGGGTGTAGCAGAATAGCATCTTTGAGCTGATTGAGATTATTGAGCAGTTTATAACCGTAATGATAGAGAGCATCATACTCATTTTTTACTTGTGCATACGGGATAACAAGATTGCCTATATTTTGTTCTAAATTTTTTATCTCTTGGATAAGAGTATTTGCCATAGAAATATACGGGTAAACCGTTTGGCCATACATAGTTCGTACAATGGTATCTATAGCCCCTAAACCCATTTGTTGATACGTGCTTATTGCATTTGCAAACGTGCGTTCAAGCTGTTTTATCTGATAGGTAGTCTTAATAAATAGGGCATTGCTTGTTAAGAAATGATAAGTATAGTCGGCTTGATTGGCAACAATCCCGATTGCTTGCTCGATAACTTCTAGCTGTTTGGCTATGGCAGAGTGTACGTGCTTATGGTACTGGGGTAGATTATGTACACTGTTTTGTAGTGCGTGCAACGACTCAGTTGCATTTTCAAAAGGAGTATAAAGACCTTGTCCTTGATCCAGCAAAATAACGGCATCTACTATCTGATAAAATGATTGCTGACTGAGGGCATTCTGATTAATTATATCGATGAGTGGTTGACATACTTTGCGTACTTTTTCAAATAATGCTATATAGGTTACATTTTCTAAAAACTGTTGTGCTAAATCAAGACGGTCAATCAGCTTGAGCAGCGTTTGTTTTGTATGCTGTAGCTGGGTGTTGACCTTGAAGTTGGGCGTACTTTTTTCCGGTAAGGAATTGATCTGATGGTCGAGGTCTAGCCCTACTTTTGCTAATTGTTCCAGGCATTCAATAATTAAGTGTCG
>Ga0206953_1135_pt2 | contig 10424 bp, 10 predicted proteins | sample Alteio_BWOrgHeat_36_FD_152977 | JGI IMG/M metagenome (GOLD analysis project Ga0206953, IMG submission 152977) | Enriched cells from forest soil in Barre Woods Harvard Forest LTER site, Petersham, Massachusetts, United States -... | ecosystem: Environmental > Terrestrial > Soil > Temperate forest >...
ATTTCTTGAGAGACTTCCTGGATAACCGAGGTTATTGTTCTATCTGCCTGCTGCAAACGGATTTTTTTATACTCATTAAGCTCCTGTTCCATCTGGGGCAGGAGAGAGTCACGAAACGTTGCCGTTTGCTTTTGCAGGTCTGCTTCCATTGCACGGATAATCGACTGAAATTCAGCCAAGGACTGAGTAGAGACCTGCTGAAGGGAACTGGCATAAATTTTTTCCATTTCCTGGGAGGTAGTGCCAACATCGTGTTCCATGGCGCCTTCCATTTTCTGGAGTGCTTGGCCGATCGTTTCTTTTGAAGCGGAAGTGACATATTTTGTGCCTGCAATGATTTGGCTTGATTCAAAAGCCGCATCCTCAAGAATTTTTCTTTCTTTCGCGAGAGCATCGTCTACGACGTGATGGAATTTATCGTCTGTTTCATGTCTTTCTTTTTCAATTTGCTGTTCTTTTGCTCTGAGTTGCCATAGGTAATACCAGATAAAAACAAAAATGACAAGATCAGCCACAATTGACAGAATTTGAAACAATGTTGTGGGCAGCATACTACTATTATTTTAGATTAGTTATATCTTTTTTTCTAGTAGTATAAGCATATGCAGTTATCCACAAAGAAGGCAAGAGGAAACTTATAGTTTTATGGGTAAATTTATTTTTTCGGGAATTAATATGAAAAATTACTAATAATAAGCTTATAGTTTAGTCTTGAAAAGGGTTTATGGTAGAAAATATGTGGATAACTTTTAATGTATCTATTGTTGTAAAAAAGAGTTTTTGAGGCAAAGTAGTTTATTGAAACAATATAAGGATAAGAGCTTTATAGTCTCAATATCATAAATGCTACGGCAAGTCCTGCTAGAACAATAACAACAACAATGCCGACATTGAAGATAATGCCGATGTGGATAATGGTGCTTGCTGCAGGATTGCGGCCTAGTGCCTCAACACCTTTTGCTGCGGTCCTGCCAAACGTGAGAAATGCCAACACAAGCGAAGCCAAAACCACTAACGCTGCTACAATGTATTTAAAAATAGGACTGGGAGAATTTCCTGAGGCAGGAAGCAGAGCAAGTTTCAAAATGTCAGTCAGAGATCCTGCAAGGGTAGGCTTGGTGTTAAAATAATGGAGGTTAAGGTCAATAGCAATAAGCCCCGATTGAGCAGGATTGTTACTGCTATAATCTTCCAAAGCGGTTCCCAGGACATAACCGGATTTTGTCGCTTTGACCGCAACGCCTGGAATTGTCGAAGTTGTAAGGTAATCTCCTTTTTGGATATTGCCTTGCTGGGTTGAAACGAGAACATACATGGACCCGTTTGACATCACGGGTACAGTGTTTGGGCTGTCATTGGTGCTGATTTGGATGGCGGCGTCTCGTGAAACAACCCCTAATACTTGAGAATCGTAGGGAACAATAGAGAGAATTGCGCCTTGTTCAGAGTTAGAAACAACACTGCCGTCTTTCATGTTTTTGACATTTGTTGGATATAACGTTGCAAGACCAAGTGTTGCTGCTCCTTCAACGCTCCCAACAGAATTCTTGGATGAAGCGGATTGTGCAAGAGCAATTTGTAAGCTACAAAAAAAAGTGAGAAAGAACACTAAGAAAGCACAGATAATGCGGTTTCTTTTTGACTTGAGCGTAGGGAGCATATATTTAACTATACTCAAATGGAGGCCGGATTGCTAGTGGGCCGAAGTTTTTCTCTCTTACTATTGATTTTTGAACAATGTATTTATAAGCTTAAATATATGTCTCTAACGAAATCTTTCAGACTTTGTCTTTTTATTTTCATACTCATTAATGTTTTCCTTTACCTCTTTATGTTCTTTTTTAATCACATAGTGCCCTTTAACGCAGCTTATTACGCGAACAACGCATATCATTATTTACCCGATCCTCGATATTACCATCACAGCTTTGATTTCTTAAGCGCAATAGGTCAATGGGATGCTCAATTTTATTTACAGATCGCAGCCAAAGGCTATTCTCAAGTGAGAGGATCTTTTATGTATGCCTTTTTCCCAATGTATCCACTTACTCTTTTTGTTGTAAACGCGATAGTTAACAATCTTGAACTTACTGCATTTATTGTGGGTAATATCATTTTACTGGCAGATTTTATCAGTTTGTATTTTGTCGTAACCAAACTATACAATGAAAAAATTGCTTTTCGTACGTCAATACTGATGTTTTTATATCCTTTTAGCATCTTTTATAGAAGCTATTTTGCTGAAAGCTTATTCTTATTCTTTCTGCTATGGTTTTGCTATTTTATAACAACAAAAAAATGGTTTTTTGCAACTATTTTTTTCGCATTCTTATGTGTCACAAGACCAACAGGACTATTTCTTATTCCTTTATATATTTTTCTCCTTTTAAATGCAGTTGGAAGCAAGAAAAATAACATGTCACTCTTAAAAGTATTTGGGTATTGTTTTCTTGCATCAATCCCTTTTTTTGGGTGGTTATATTACTGTTATTCGACAACTGGTAATAGCTATTATTGGATGAATACCGATACAGTAGGATTAAAAGCTTCTATTTTGCATCCGATTGAGTTTAATATAATACAGTTACTTCATTTTGATTCTCTCCCTTTCCATTATTTTGGTGAGTCCAAGCTTGAAAATATATCTCTTTTGCTGGTTATAACAATTCTTGTCTTAAGTAAAAAGCGCTTAAAACCTGAATTATGGTGGACATCTTTTTTCTTGGCGATCCCTGTAATTTTTTTAAAAGATCTCATATCTTTTTCACGTTTTCAAAGCGTATCATTTCCGTTATTTCTTTATCTTGCGCAAGTATTCAGCGGAAAAAAGTTTATCGTAGTCTCAACGATTTTCTTCTTTCTCCTTTTCCTAACTTCATTATTTTTTATAAATTGGTATTGGGTGGGGTGACATACATGTATCAATTTTTTTGTTTAATAGCATAATTTCTGAAATATATCTCTTAATTAATGGCGGGCCAGATGGGACGATACTGGAACTTTTCTCGCCCAAAACCCACAGATATTATGGCTTTAATATTACCTAATTCACATTGGCTTTTTCATTTTTTGGAAACGTGACACAATAAAGCATGAGATTATATAGAAAATCAAAAAATAAGCGATAGGTATAATAGCTGCGAAAATATAAAAAGGCCACGGGTTTTGACTGCTAGTACCAAAATTGTCTGGCTCAAACCAAGAAGAAACCGGCATAATATATCTTATAAATATTACACAGTTAAGACCTGCTGTATCTCCCATCCCGGGAAATTGATGTAAACATGATTGTTCAGGTGGGAATATAGATAAAGAAAGAAGTGTAAAAAGAATTGTTGGTAATACTTTGTTTACTGTTGGTTTAGAGAATTCCATACTTTACTATGGAATAGCATTCCTCAGGAAGTCAATAGTTAATTTGGGCTCATATACCTTCTCAACCCGTCTATTTGTGGCTATTTATGCCTATGAATTAGTTTTTAGAAAATTCTCTTTATTTTGGAATAGGAGTATGATATAGTAAGAAGAAAAATAAGAATTCCGATTTGACTTGGATTTGCTAGGTTTGTGCTGGCGTAGCTCAATGGATAGAGCACCTGGTTCGCACCCGGATGATGTAAGTTCGATTCTTATCGTCAGTACTTACTTAACAAATCCTAGTGAGATCGGAATTTAGTTGAAATAAATATTACGGGCCGGTAACTCAATGGTAGAGTACGGGCCTATTAATCCTTTTGTTGAGAGTTCGATTCTCTCCCGGCTCACGGTACTTACTTCAACTTAGAATATACATTACTATACTTCATTTGTCAACATGAGGATTAATAAGTACATTCAGGATTATCTTTTTTCATTAGTTGATTCGTTGTTGCCCGACTATATCCTTCTGCCATCCATGATGTAATAACCTGATTACACCATGAAGGAAGATTATTGTCATTTTGTGTGATAATCGGAGAAGGAGTTGGTGTTTGAGAGAGTAAGAATTCATTAACAGTCATTTTTGATGATGGAGTTATTGTTCCTACAACCTTATCCCAAGGATCACCTGTTACAGTTGGTGTTGCCGATATCGTTGTCGTTATTACCGTTTTCTTAGCATCCGATCCCTTTGCCAGATAAGGTAACGATATCTCAATAAAAATAAGTACTAATAAAACTATAATGATGTTTTGTTTCATAAAAAAGCTCCCTATGAACATCGTAGTTTCCCACAATGGCGTTTCAAGCAACTCATAGAGAGCTTTTACTGCTTGAAACGTCTTATTACCATGCCGGTTGCCCGGTTTAGGTATCAATATTCATCATTATATATCGGTTGTCGGAAATTGTCAACTACTATATACATATAGTGATGGAATGTTACATATCACTCTAATATACTATACAATATATTATAAAGAATAAAAACAATTATGATATGATAAGAACATGAAACAGAAAGGATTGACAATAAAACGATTGCTTAAACGGCATAAAGAGCATCCACAAGACGCGGAATTACATAAGATTATTGAAAACGGGGATGTAGATGAGAAAGAATTTGATAAATTGATAATAAAGGCGACAAAGCAAGAACCGTTTGATAAGAAGAAATAGCCAAGTATGCTATAATTAACTTATGGCAGAATGTACATGTATCACTTGCAAAAAAGCTCTTTATATCTTGGAAGGTTCTCTTAAAGAGGCTAAAGAAGAAATCAAAGAATTAAGAGATCAAATAAGGGCAACTGATAGCTTAATTGAAATGCTTAGACAGGGAAAGCTCCATTAAATCTGATTTAACAAAATTTCAAGCATCTGATCTGGTGTCTTCCTATTATTGTATCTGAAACAATATTCATCCATATATGACTCAATATACTTTGAACTTACTTTCCGATATACTCCCTTAATCCCCGGTTTGATCCTTCCCCAAAGCCCCTCTATATTATTTGTATGAGCTTTACCTGAAACGTAAGTTTTCCCGTGATCTATGCCGTAATGAGCATAGCCTAGCTTGTGAAGATTTGTATATGCAGGCCATTGATCATGCATTACTAATGCTTTTTTGTCGATATACTTTTCAACTTGTTCCATAAGAGCAGGCCTACCAGTTGTTTCAATCTTCTTCATGATAACGTTACCCTCTCGTTCTACCATACCCATAATAATCTTTTGAGGTTTTTCGTTATAGTTGGCAACATAGCGTCTATTCTTAGCAGCTCCGTTCCAAAAACTCTCATCCACCTCAACAATCCCTTTTAAAAGACTACCCTCTCTTTTACCCATAAGAATACGAATTTGCTTCATCATGCGCCATGCGGTCTTGTAGGTGACTCCTAGCTCTCTTTCTATTTGTTTTGCTGAAATACCCCCCCGGGTGGCACTCATTAACCATATGGTATAAAACCAATAACGTAATGGTGTTGATGATTTAGTGAAGATTGTTCCGGTAAGAGGACTCACTTGATGACCCTTCATGCATTCATACACAGAACGATTCGTTTTCTTAAAAAACTTTCGGCGCGTCTTGCATCCCACGCAGTACGGCTTGAATCCATATCGAATTACAAAAATCTTTCGTAAACAATCCTCATCTGTTCCATATTGCTTTATAAATTCCTTAAATATCATAAGGCTATTATACCTCAAATTTGACGGGAAGTCAAGGGATATATGCCTTAATTTGAGAGAGTAGAAGATAGTGTTGAGTTTTAAGCGGAGGAGATGGGATTCGAACCCATGAGAGCTTGCGCTCGCACGCTTTCCAAGCGTGTGCACTGGACCACTATGCGACTCCTCCTTGATTAATAAGTCTTATTATAATAATTGAGTCGTGCCCTTGGGTACGAATCCGACCACAATTTATAATTTCAAATTTTTTAAAAAAAGTACACCCGAGAGGATTTGAACCTCCGACCTCAACGTCCGCAACGTTGCGCTCTATCCAACTGAGCTACGGGTGCGAATATGTGTATTTTACCTGATACTCGAGGCACAATCAAATAGTAGCAAATGGTTCAGCTTATTTGTCTTTCAAGGGGGAAATTTTTCTCAAGCCAGTTTCCGGCTTTTTCCATAAATGTAGGCTTTACGTATTCACGGAAGGGCAAAAAGTTCAAAAGCACTGTTTTTACCTGTTGTGTTGAAATATCACCAAGAATAATTGTCAGTTCACCGGGAAGGTACGCTTTTGTACGAACAAACAGAACATCTTGTCCGTGTATTTTTAAAAAATAAAAATCGTACAGTTCTTCCCAAATAAAATAATGATCCTCAACGCGTATGCCTTCACTGCTGATACGGTAATAAAAATTATGCGGCGGCACAATGGCAAGAGCAAATGCTAGAAAGGCAAGAGATAGCACAAGTGCCATCAACAGATACTGTCCAAACAAAAAGAGAATTATTTGTAAAGCCATAATGATAAGAAAACCGTTTGTGTAATACTCAATAGAATGTTTTTTATACGGTCTGCCAGGGGCATGCCAGGAGAGATAGGTTACTACGTCATCGTCCTGAAGAGGTTGAGACTCTTCAGAGAAATCTTCTCCATCTTGATGGTCGTGTGTATGTGAGGGCTTGGGCATAGTTCCACTCTAACTGATTGGAAAAGGTAAGTCAAGAAATGCTATAATTGGTCACTGGTCGTTTGTTGTGGGGAATGGCAAATACGGAGAGGTCGCCCCACAAGGGGACTTTTTCGTTATTAGAATAACACTTATTAATTAAGGAGAGGTCGCATAGTGGTCGAGTGCGGATGTCTTGAAAACATCTGAGGGTTCACGCCTTCCGCGGGTTCGAATCCCGCCCTCTCCGCACTGGGAGGAGTCGCATAGCTAGGTCCATTGCGGGAGTTTGCTAAATTCCTGAGTAGAAATACTCACGCAGGTTCGAATCCTGTCTCCTCCGCAACTATAATATCAAGAAAAGTAATTAGCGATATGGATAGAAAGACTAAAGGTAGATTGGCGGAAGCAAGAGTTATCGCTTACCTCATTTACATCGGTACAGAAAAAATCAGGTATATGGGTGGTCGAAATGAGGCAAATTTATAGAGGAAATAGTGTTATTAATATTGATAAATTTGATAAAAACACATGTGATTTAATAGCTGTTTATATTGTACCCAAAGACAAAGTTATTTTAGTAGAGGCGTCAAAGGCTACAAAACTTGCTTTGTATGTTAGGGAATGACTTAGTAGGAGAGGTCGCATAGTGGTCGAGTGCAATGGTTTACTAAACCATCGAGCAGAAATGTTCCGCGGGTTCGAATCCCGCCCTCTCCGCATTTGTAATCTTCCCTAAAATTTTATACAATACAGAGGAGTGATTAAGAGAATTTTTAATCCTATCATCATATCTTATCTGTCAAACGATTCTGCTCTTGTGCTTTTACTAAACCAGCTATGATGCCGACATTTATTATTGATTTTGACAGTACTCTTGTAGCGGTTGAAGCATTGGATGAACTTGCAAAAATTTCTCTCTCTCACAATCCACACAAAGAAAAAATTGCTAGGCAAATTTCCGAAATTACTCATGAAGCAATGGAAGGGAAGATTGATTTTCCAACCTCGCTTGCCAAACGATTTGAACTTTTTCAACCAACTTCTGAAGACGTGTCTCAAATCACTATATTTTTGAAGGATCACTTAACACCGTCATTAAGTAGAAATAAAGAATTTTTTCAAAAGTATCATGAACAGATCTATATTATTTCAGGCGGTTTTCGGGAATATATATTGCCTGTTGTCAAGGAATTAGGTATAACTGAAAATCACATTCTTGCAAATACTTTTACTTATGATAAAAAAGGCACGATAACCGGATTTGATACCACTAATCCTCTCTCTCAAGTGAATGGAAAAGTAAAAGCCGTAACAACCCTCAAACCAAAAGGGAAAATTTGCGTCATTGGTGATGGGATAACTGATTATCAAATTAAAGAGCAAGGGAAAGCAGATGTCTTTTTTGCTTTTACAGAAAACGTGAGCCGAAAAGGTGTTATTGCAAAGGCCGATAAAATCATCAGAAGCTTTGATGAACTGCTTTTTGCTTATGACCTTCCGCGTTCACAGTCATATCCCACAACAAAAATGAAAGTACTGCTTCTTGAAAATATCAGCAAAGAAGCAGTAAATAAATTTCAGGAAGAAGGATATATGGTGGAGACCATGGATCATTCTTTATCTGAAGAAGAATTGCTCAAAAACATTTCTGATGTTTCCATTCTCGGTATTCGTTCAAAAACAGAAATTACAAAAAAAATAATTGCAAAAGCTCGGAAATTACAGGCAATTGGTGCTTTTTGTATCGGGACAAATCAAATTGATCTTACGAATGCAGCAGAGGAGGGTATTGCTGTTTTTAACGCGCCATACAGTAATACGCGAAGTGTTGTCGAATTGGTCGTCGGTGAAATTATTATGCTTTATCGTAGCGTTTTTGATAAAAGTAGTGCGCTGCATAAAGGAAAATGGAATAAATCGGCAAAAGGCAATTTTGAAATCCGCGGGAAAAAACTTGGCATCATTGGGTATGGTAATATCGGCACACAGTTATCTGTAGTTGCAGAAGCTTTGGGGATGCAAGTTTATTTTTATGATGTTTTGGAAAAGCTTGCATTGGGCAATGCCAAAAAATGTCAAACGTTGCAAGAATTACTCACTACCTGTGATGTCATTACGCTTCATGTCGATGGTGCAAAAACAAATAAAAATCTTATCGGAGCAAAAGAATTTGAACAAATGAAGGATGGAGTACTGTTTCTAAATCTCAGCCGTGGACATATTGTTGATATCGATGCTTTGTGTGCTGCAATCAAGCAAGGTAAAATAGCCGGATGTGCAATTGATGTTTATCCAAAAGAACCAAAAAGCAATGCAGAGCCGTTTGTCTCGCCATTGCAAGGCTTGCCAAATATTATTTTAACACCCCATATTGGGGGCAGTACGGAAGAAGCACAGCGAAATATCGGACAATTTGTCAGTGAGCGATTGATTAGTTATATGAATACCGGCAGTACCGTTCTCTCTGTTAATCTTCCAACACTGTCATTACCTGCGCAGCGTAAAACCCATCGGTATATTCATATTCATGATAATACACTCGGTATACTTGCGCGAATTAATGCTGTTTTTGCAAAGGAAAATGTTAATATCGAGGGACAATATCTCAAGACTAACGAGCGAATCGGGTATGTAATCACTGATGTTAGTATCACGCAGGATCGTGATTTGATGAAATTACTGACAAAAATAAAAGGAACAATTAGAGTACGTGTGTTGTATTAAAACATTCTAGCTAATGAAGAAAATCTTTTTTACACCTGGGCCATCGCAGTTATATCCGACTGTTGTCGAGCATTTCCAAAGAGGATTTAAGGAAAATATTCCTTCTCTGTCACACAGAGGCAAGCAATTCCAAGAGATATACCAAGATCTGGATAACGGTTTAAGAAAATTGCTACGTGTTCCTAAGGGATATCATATTTTTATTGTCGGATCGGGAACTGAGGCAATGGAGAGGACGATTCAGAACTGCGTTGGAAAGTACAGTTTTCATTTTGTGAATGGGTCATTCTCCAAACGGTTTTTTGTAACAGCCAAGGAGCTTGGAAAAAATCCGAAAAGTATTGAAGCGAATTCTGGGCAGGGTTTTGATTTTAATACTATTATTATCCCAGAGAAAACCGAACTTATCTGTTTTACCCACAATGAGACCAGTAGCGGTGTGATGCTTCCTGAAAAAGAAATTGCAGAAGTTGCAAAAAAGTATCCCCAAATGCTTATTGCCGTTGATACTGTTTCTTCTGCTCCCTATGCGGATCTTGATTATCGTCTTATTGATAGTGTCTTTTTTTCCGTTCAGAAGTTATTCGGTTTGCCGGCTGGTTTGGGAATTATCATTGTCAGTCCTCGGGCGATTAAAAAAGCAGAAAAATTGTTAGAGAGAGGAATCAGTACTGGTTCGTATCATAATTTTGCAACATTATTGAAATTTTCTGAGAAAAGGCAGACAGTGGAGACTCCGCCAGTTTTGGAAATGTATGTGCTTGAAAAAGTGGTAGGAGATATGCTTTCAAAAGGGATAAAACAAATTAGAACAGAAACAGAAAAAAAAGCAAAGCTACTTTATGATTTTCTTGATGCACATAAGATATTTTCTGCGTTTATAGAAGATAACATGTTTCGTTCTCAAACTGTTATTGTTGTAGATGTACAGAAAGCAAAAGTGGATGTGAAAAAAAAACTTTCAGAAAAAGGTTTTATTGTCGGCAGCGGTTATGGAGAATTTAAAGAAAAGCACATTCGTATTGCCAATTTTCCTGCACACTCAGTAGAAGATGTGAAAAAGTTGATTAAAGAATTAAATTTATTTTAAAAAACTCTCCTTCGCATTCGTTCAGTCCGACACTGCAAAACGAATATACCTCGCTT
>Ga0206953_1173_pt1 | contig 10407 bp, 10 predicted proteins | sample Alteio_BWOrgHeat_36_FD_152977 | JGI IMG/M metagenome (GOLD analysis project Ga0206953, IMG submission 152977) | Enriched cells from forest soil in Barre Woods Harvard Forest LTER site, Petersham, Massachusetts, United States -... | ecosystem: Environmental > Terrestrial > Soil > Temperate forest >...
GCCGCTTGATACGGGTGCAAGGAGCACACGCAGGGCATCATGAATTTTTAGATCGTATGACATCATGCCCAGTTCGTGCGGAATTGATGGGTAGGTGCCTTGGGCGTCATGGAAAACGGCGAGCGCGAAACCGTCCAACTCTACGATGCCGGATGAGCCAACCACGGCAAGTTGTTGTACATTTCCTTGGCTATCAAGACTTATGATTAAATCGACCGGGTTGCTGGTGCGCACCCAATTGACCGGCAACTGTTGCCGATGCGCATTAAATCTCTTTTGTGCAGCCAGCACCACTTTTTCCGTGTAACGTCTGATCATCAGTTGTTGTGGCGTTGGTGGTCCTTGGCGTGCACCATGCATGCTGATGCCGTCGTCACCGCCGCTGCCTTTCGGGCCAGCCAGCGAATGACGTAAAAAGCTTTGTACAAAATCAGCCATCGTGATTTTTGATTTTGGGGCCGCGCTGTGCTTTCGTGAGGCGGTCTTTTTGCGCGCAGGGCGTTTTTTTGCGATAGCGGCAGGTGGCGTGGTTGCTGAGGGTGCGGTCGCGTGCTCCGTTTCAAAGGCAACTAGCTGAGTGGCAATCGCTTTGGCAGCCGTTGTGGCATCTTCTAATGGTTGAATGTCTGCTGGTTGAGTGACTGGTGCAGAATCGGGGGGACTGTCAGTATCAGCACTGCTTTGCTCATCAGCCGGTTCAGGTGATTTTGACTCATCGGCAGTGGCCGCGTAAGGGTCAGGTGTATCAAAAAATACCTCAGCGTCTTGGCCCGTGCTGCTGCCGGCTGCGCCACCCGTCATCGTAGCCCATGCCGGTTGCTGATTATGCAGCTGCGGCATGCTGTGCATGAGCGCCTGTTGTTGGTCAGGGGTCATGGAATCGTCTAATAGTAGTTCGACTGATACGGGGGGGGTGCTCACGCGAGAAATAAGGATAATGATGATGCCGTGGGCTATCAACGAGAGGATGATAAGCAGGATAATGGTCGACCTACCCGTTGATGATTCTTGCCTCATATATGCCCCCTTATAACTCTGGATTTCTGCTCAGCGTACCTTAATTGTGGGGGGAATGGAAAAGATCTGTGGCGGCAACTTGAGCTTTTTGAGTAAAAAGCCTTATAAAACCGTTGAAATTCCGTCTTCGAGTATGGTAGCCTGAGGTTAGCATGAAAAAATCCACATCCATAAGGAGAAAGTATGAAGAACTTTTCATTAAAAACTATGGGTCTATTGGCCTTAGTACTTGTTGTAGTTGGCGCTTCAAAGACATTTGCTGCGGCAAGTCTGAGCATTATCAACAATACGTCGGACGAAATTCCGTACGCATTGGTGGCAGGTGACGAAAACCAGAAGCCAAACAATGATGTAGCCAGTGATGTAATAGCACCACACAGAAAAGTGATAGTGCCACTCACCCAGGCTGACGTATACAAAAGCCCTTACTTGCTCGATATTGGCCAAAAGCCATTTTATGAGTTATCAGTAGGCGATTCTGGTCTGTTGAAGGATGTTTCTCTATGTAGTGGGTCAGTTCATGCCCTAAAGTCCACATCTGCTCATCGAGTGGCTCATTGCGCAATTCAGCTCCTACGTTAAGCACAGGAGAACCGTCTGGCGCTTCATCCATAGATCCACCTGTTGCGTCAAAGGGATCTCTTTTGATAGGCTTTAATCCGCGCGCTTCGGCATCTTTGAATAGTGCATATAAGTTTGTACCACGCTGAACATCAATAGTTCGTATAAGATTGAGCCAATACTCTTTTTCTTCCTCGGACAGAGGTAATATGACAAACTCTGTAAAATGCTCCAGAGGCCATTCCAACATATTCTTCTGCGCCTCAATCGGCAAGTCTTTCTGTGTACGACCAATATAAATCACTGGGGCATCTTCTCCAAAATCTAATACGGTAACATTTGGGACTTTATCATACCGGAAATGTTTCTCAGGGCCCGCTTTTTCTAATGCCTCATACGCTTGAGGATCTATCTCGCGAATAAGGTTCATCCAATGCTCAACTTCATCCGCAGGCATAGGCGCACTGCCCTCCTGATAACGTTCAGATTCCTGATTATTGTTTGTGAATAAGGTCGATTTATGCAGCAATACCCCTACCGCAATACATAATACGATTGCTAAGATGCTATATCGTGACTTCATACTCGTTCCTTTTTGCAAAAAGTATAATCTGCTCAACAATGATCTTATTTGTTGGCTAATTATAACTTTATCAAATTGATCCAGCCTGAAACAATGGTTTATTAAAAGCAACCAAGAAAGTCTTTTCTGCTACCCTCCAGCAGTTTGTGGATATATTCCATGCATCTCTGGCAATTTCTTTAAAAACAGTTCAGGATTATTAAAATAAGTCGGCTACCCGAACCGTAGGTATCGTTTATGACCTAATGGAGTTTCGATTATGCACAAAGTGACGCTACACAACCGAACAGCCACCGCGCTGACTACCTGCCTGCTGTTTACCCACTTCAGTTTGCATAGTGTGCAGGACAAGTGCGCCATCAGCATTACCCCGCTCTGGCAAGAACTTGAGCATAAAAATGAGCGTATTGAGCAACTGGGTGGCAAGCCAATACTGGTCGCTCAAATTACGTTCAAAAAAAGATTACAACAACCGATGTACTTGGACAGTTTGCAGTTACAATGGCATGGCCCTACCATGCAATCGCTGGCTGGCTCTCTCTACATGAAAAGCTTTGATAAAGATTTCGTTCCACTCGAACGGCATCTGGTATGCGATGGTATCTGGCATAAAGCTGAACAAAAACTCATCCTCAACTTCGGCAGCAGACAGACGTTGAGCGCCGTTAACACTTTTTATGTGGTATTCAGACTTTCACCAGAGCAGCAAACTGCGGTAAAAAACGGCTCTTTTTCTCTGCTGCCACATTCACTGCCAGATGCGTTTAGACCATGCGCATCGTCGGCAACATTAACGCTGCTGTAGCATCCGCTACAAGTAGAGCTATAGTCAACTGCTCAGAAAAAGCACCTTCATGCATATAAATAACCTCCAGATCGTCGTTGCGAGGAGCCGAGCGTAAACATTGCAGGTAATACGATGGCGACGCGGCAATCCAGCAAAATCGGAATAATCTTTGCATACTCTTTTTAACAAAAAATCATCTGATCTTTAAAACTGGATTGCCGCGTCGCTATCCTTAGAATTACAAAATCAATCTCAGCTCCTCGCAACGACGACTGGTAGCCGCGATTACTACTTATAATCATTTTTTTCATGTCGCTTCTTACACCGAGTTCGCACTAGCACCCAACCCCTGAACTAGACAATTTCGCGTAGTCGTTCTATAACAGTGCGAAAGAATGAGCAAAAAAAGTCGTAGTACGTAGTGAGGCAAATTCGTGGCCAAAATTGTCATCTTGGGGGCAGGATTAACCGGCATATCGGCAGCATACCACCTAGAACAAGCCGGTTTTTATGATTATGCATTATTTGAAAAAGAGGATACGATCGGCGGGTTATGCCGCTCAGTCCAGCAAGATGGTTTCACGTTCGATTTTACCGGCCATTTACTCCACATCAATAACGATTATTTTCGCTCACTGATAGAATCAGTGGTAGGATTGAATAATTTTGAGCAGATACACCGCCGCTCATTTATTTACTCACACAAAACGTACACAAACTATCCATTCCAAATACACCTTAAAGGGCTGCCATCTCCCGTTGTTGCCGAATGCATTGCAGGATTTATTGCCAGAAAAAAAAATGTACGCAATCCGCACTCCTTTCGCGAATGGGTACTTAAAGAGTTTGGTCCCGGCTTTGGCACTCATTTTTTCTTTCCGTATCAGAAGAAAATCTTTGCGTACAGTATCGATAAGCTCACCGCAAGCTGGACTGGCCGATTTGTGCCGGCTACCACATTGACACAAATCATCGATGGCATTATGCATGATGCGGATCAAACGCCGTCAGTCGGCTATAATGCGCAATTTTTTTATCCGAAAAAAGGCGGAATTTTTTATTGGGTTGAAAAGTTAGCACAACAGCTACTCACGCCGGTTCGCACTCATCACTGCGTAAAAAAAGTGGATCTTAAAAATAAAATAGTGCGCTTTAGCAATGGACATAGTGAGCCGTATGATCACCTGATTACTACCATTCCGCTCGATCGATTTATTGATTGTCTGCAGGAAATGCCATCTACGACGTTTGCCCATGCACGTCCTCATCTGTTGTGCAACAGCGTTATCAATTTTAATTTAGGTATCAGGCGACCTGATATGACAGATAAGCACTGGATCTATTTTCCTGAAACAGAATTTCCGTTTTATCGACTCGGCTTCCCGCATAATTTTACTGCCAATGCAGCCCCACCCGGGCACAGTTCTTTGTACGGTGAATGCTCATTTTTAAAAAGATCAGGTAAGTGGCAGCAGGAAATTTTACAGCGTGCGTTGGCACACACAAAAAAATTACTCAAGCTTGACCAGACTGATATTATGATGGAAAAGATTATTACGATTCCTCATGCCTACGTTATTTATGACGCCTGGCGCGATAGGCATTTACCAGATCTGTTAAATAGGCTCAAAGAGTACAACATTCACAGTGTGGGGCGCTATGGGCAATGGAAATATTCAAGCATGCAAGAAGCCGTTTTGGATGGCAAAACAATTGCACAAACGTTAACAATTATGCCCGCTCGCTCTACCCTCTTTTATCAACCAACACCGCGCACTACCGAGAATACACCATTAGAAAGTAGCGCGTAAATTACCGGAGAAAATCAATGGATATCAGTTCCTTTTATAATCAATTGCCTGTCCTTGTTACCGGCGGTTGCGGCTTTATCGGTTCGCACCTGGTCAAACTGCTCGTCTGCTTTGGCGCTCACGTCACCGTCATAGATGATCTCTCAACGGGCCTGCTTGAAAATCTTGCAAGCGTACAGGACAACATCACTTTTGTACGCGGCAGCGTAACCGATTTTGCTACCTGCATGCAACACACGGCAGGAAAAAAGGTGGTATTCCATTTAGCTGCTTTTATTTCTGTGCCTGGATCAATGCGCGATCCGCATGCCTGCCACCAAACTAACATCATCGGCACGCTCAATATGCTTGAAGCAGCACGCTTGAATGGGGTCAAACGCTTTGTCTTTAGTTCCTCAGCTGCCGTCTACGGCGCGTACGAAGGTACGTGTCACGAACAACTGCCATGCACACCAACATCGGCATACGGTTGGTCAAAATATTATGGTGAATTATTATGCGCAGAATACCATACGCTGCATCAGCTCTCTACGGTTGCTCTGCGTTATTTTAATGTGTATGGCGCAGGACAGCGCGCCGATAGTCCTTATGCGGCAGTACGGGCAACATTTACGCAAAAGATGAAGGATAATCAACCAATCACTATTTTTGGTGATGGCCTGCAGACACGAGACTTTGTCTGCGTTGATGAAGTGGTTCAGACAAATCTGTTGGTAGGTGCATTATCAGATGAAGCACTCCCCTCATTTGAATCATTTAACGTAGGTACCGGTCAGGCAACTACAATACTTCAATTGGTTCAAGATCTTAAAAATACCTTTCCTGAATTTAATCAGTCAGTTAAATTTGCTCCTGCACGCCCGGGTGATGTACGCCATTCGCTGGCGAATTGCTCAAAATTGAGAACTATTAGGCAGCATACGTTCTGAAGAAGTTAGGATGCAAAAAAATAAGGGCAGACGATGTCTTCTGCCCTTTAAATTATGGATTGAAGTCGTTAAATTACTGTTACCAGTTGAAATCTACCGCTTCTTTTTGCTGTTCATGTTCAATTGGCTGGACCGGCCGCAAGCTTAAAGCTGGTATCAACATTTGAGTCGCTGGGCTTGGTTTTACCAAATTACCAATAAAGCCACTCATTTCGACTAATGCTTCATCGATCACTTGTAAATCAGCGTTAATAGCCGTGGTTGCATTGTACAACTCAACACTCACCGGTTTCATCAACTCTGCGCCCACCATAAAGGTGAAATTGCGCACGGCGCCTAGAGCCTTTATTACTTGGTTTGTCATCAACGTTGTCAAAACCACCTTTTGCCGCGCATCAGTGGTAGTATTAAACAACTCTAATAATTTTCTTGTTTCTACCACTACCTCATTTAACGTTTTCAACGTTATTTTCGTCTGACTAGCAACGGTTACCGCACCGGACGTAAATTGCTTAACACGACCAAACCATGACTGTGGTTCTTCTTCCGCTTTCTTCTCAAGCTTGTTCAGTTCGGGTAGCATCTGTTCTTTTTTGCCTGCTACACTTGTTGAACCTGACAAATCCTGCTCTTTGCCAAACAGCGTGTCTAAATTATATTCATCCAAATCAGCATTCAAATCATCATACATCTTGGCAACTGCGCCATTTACCGCTACTAATGTAGCAAAACTCAATAATAATAAGATTTTTTGCGTCTTCATTGCTTCTCCCTTGATGCGCTGAATCAATTTTTTACACTAAAAAATCAATTCAATATGGTACACATTAACTATTTCCTGAAATAACTATAGCAAAAAGAGGCTTGCAAAAGGAAGAATTGCCTTGCTTAAATTAAGAAATAGCGATCTGGACGCTATCAACAGATAAAGTGGCTTATTTGCTGTAAAGGTTAGGATAATTCACTGACAAGAATAACATTCGTTTTCCTAAAAGTACGTTCAATACGCTCCCCGTCATCCTTGCGCAAGCGAGGACCCAGTTTGAAAGCTATTAATGCTCAAAACCTTATTGATAAATTAAGAGAAGATTTTCATTTCTTTTTTCTGCTCACAAAATGGTTTGATGAACGCTAAAAAATAATAATTAAACTGGGTCCTCGCTTACGCAAGGATGACGGAAGGAGACGTACAAAGCGACGAAAAAGAGAAGATATAAATGAGTTAAAAAAATGATAATTTATTTATATATTTTCCGCTGTTAGCATCTAACTCGTTTTCATCAATGAATTATCTAATCTTTACAATAATTACATACTGGACGTCCTTTTTACCCACCACTATTACAATGGGTGGCTTACAAAATAACCGGTAAATATCCCGGCATTTTTGCGCTCAATAAAGCGGTAAGCTGCTGCTTTATATAACTGCAGCGCTGCTGAAGTGATCATGCGCAGAAAGGCTGACCCTATCAGTAAGACCATGAAGGTAAAAAACATCCAATACAGATAATGCGGAACCGTCTGCCCTGCCACAGGAATTGATAGACCTCTATAGCGCCATATCAATAGGATAATTCCTATCATTCCTGGAAAAATCAGAAAATTAATAACGCTCAGACCGGTAGCTAATGCCGCCGATTCTCCCAGCGTTTGTTTAAATAACGTTGCTGATTTTTTGACGGCAGCAATCAGGCCGATCTTTTCCTGCACTATAATGGGTATCACAAAAAAAGTTGCCGTTCCCCACGCTAATCCCAACGTAGATGATAGAATTTGGCCCCAGCCACGCTTGTCACTGCCACCGATAAAACGCAGCAGCGTATGCATCGCAACGTCGGCACTCGTCCATTTGGCAGCCATGCCGCATGCGTCCCATGCAATGCTAAAACTTTCCGTTATGCCCAGCGCTCTGCCTTCAAATACCTGATTTGCCGCTGCAATGGTAGCCATGTTAATAAGATTAAAAACGAATGCAGTTACCAAAAACAGAAGCAATAAGACGAGAAAAAAAATGAGACCAAAGGTAATAATGACAACCCGACTCACCTGCGTTAACCAATCGACATGCCAGTTTTCAACAAGCCAGAGATGTATCCTATTGGTAAGACCTTTAGTAGCCACAAACGTAAAGGTTGCCCCAAAAAAAATTATATTCAGCATAAGAAAGCAGGCAATAACAAAAATGAGCATTTTCAGCAGAGGAAAAATAAAAAGCTTCTTCTCATGCCACATCATCTGCAGACTCAGGCCGATCATAACCAGACCATTTTTGGCACGCGTTAGCAGCTCAAACATTGCACATCCTCATTATTTTTATTGTTCATCGTCCCACGGATACTGATGCTACGCTCGTCGGTGATGTCTATAACCGCGGCGATGCCATTTTGCACGATCAGCACGTAAACGAGCTAAATACCAACTTTGCTGATGAAAATTATGTCGGTGGTATTTACCTTGATGACTAAGACGGCTATGAGTACGACGACCACGCACAACAACACCTGCTTGTCCAGCAGAGCGGCCACGCGATTGCACTGATTGCATCGAAGATGGAGCACTTGATCTGGTTATACTTTCTTGCTCGTCGTATGCGCGACGTTTATCTTCATCTTTAAGCGTATCATACGCTTCAGTTACTGCCTTGAACCGTGCCTGCGCTTTGCTAGAACTCGGATTTTTATTCATGTACCGCTTGATATTGACCGCCAGATAGCGGTAAGAATCTCTAATCTGATCAGCAGTAGCATTAGTAGGCACTTTCAAATCATCATAATAGTTACCGTTGCAGAGCGGCGCACTCAAGAGGGCACCTATAAAAAATAATCGTAAGTTATGCGCTATTCTCATTTTTTACTCCTTTTCTTATCATTATCAATCTTGGCTGCGCACCGCGTCCATGCGGGCTTTATACCAGCTATGACTATGCCGTGGGCGGCTCGGCGCGCTATACGACTCAATCGAACGACTGGATATACTCTGTCCTTCAATAGTGCGATTTGGCACAAGAGGTTGATCAGTCGAAGCAGCCGGTATGGTATGTTGATGGCGTGGACGACTTGGCGAGCTATACGAAGGACGTTGTCGATTTATAGGATGCTCAACACGTTGGGTGGTATCTGAACTAAACCAATTTGATTGATTTTGAGATAATAACATACCTACCAGAACAAGTAGTATCGTGCCCACGCAAATGCTTTTAGCATATTCCATCAGCGTATTCCTTCATTAGCCATCCATCATATCTAACCAAGTAGTCCATAATACGTAACTCATTTTCAATGGTTATAAGAATGTGCCTTTAAAAAGCCCACTATCCCCCTTTTGCATCCTCTTTTTTTATGCTAGGCTTATGGGCATACCTTTTTAATAATAACCCCCACCATTTAGCCCTCTGTAGACGCATGACAAAACGAGATCTTTATGAAGTTTTAGGCGTTTCAAAAAATGCCTCATCTGATGAAATCAAAGCAGCCTATCGCAAAATGGCCCTTAAATATCATCCGGACCGTAATCCGGACAATAAAGAGGCTGAAGAAAAATTTAAAGAAGCTGCGTATGCGTACGAAGTGCTGTCAGACGAACAAAAAAAGCGACAATATGATCAGTTCGGCCACGAAGGCGTAGGCGCCGGCGGATACCATGGCCATCAGGGCCAATCCATGAACATGGATGACATTTTTGAAAGCTTTGGTGATATCTTCGGGTCAATGTTCGGCGGCGGTGGCCAAAAGAAAAAAGCGGGCAAAACTGGTCCTGCTGCTCAACGCGGGCATGACTTGGCAAAAGATCTTGAAATAACATTGAAAGAATCTTACTTAGGTACCAAAAAAGATATTAGCTATTATCATTTTGCTGAATGTGAAACCTGTAGCGGTTCTGGTGCAAAAACGGGCACAAAGGCTGAACGATGCGCTACATGCAAAGGCAATGGCCAAGTGCAGTATCAGCAAGGATTTTTTGTCTTCACACAAAATTGCAACACGTGCGGCGGCAAAGGATACACTATCCCCTCACCGTGCAGCAGTTGCAATGGCCAGTCTCGCGTACAAAAATATGAAAAATTTACCGTAACCATTCCGCAAGGAATTGCCGATGGTACTGACCTGCGCGTAGCCAAAAAAGGTGACGCTGGTGTCTACGGTGGAGCAAGCGGTGACTTATTTATCAAGATAAAAGTTAAGCCGGACAAAAAATTCAAACGAGTCGGCAATGATTTGGTGTGCACATTATCACTGACATATCCGCAACTCGTTTTTGGTTGCCAGATCGAAATGACGTCAATCGATGACACTAAAGAAACACTCAAAATTCCAAAAGGATGTCCCGTTGGTGAAAAAATCATCGTTGCGGGCAAAGGCTTTCATGATGTGCGTGGCACCTTCCGCGGCAACTTAGTCGTCATTACTGAATGTCAAATTCCGCGCAAACTAAATGCACAAGCAAAAGAGTTGCTCATGAATTATGCGCAAGTAGTGGAAGCGGCAGAAGAAAGCGGAAGCTCCATCTTAGGTTTTTTCAAAAAATTTTTGGGGTAATAACTAAACCGTAGCGCCACGTTTGCGTACAGATTTTGTTGAAGGAGTGCAGCGATGCATTCCTTCAATTGCTTTCTTTTGCAAAAGATGAAAAAAGAAATCGCGATCAGGCCCTTTAATCACTGCCTGCTCATGCGCTTCAGCAAGAGCCACAGGATACCCATGCCCTTTCTTGCACTGGTCA
>Ga0206953_1174_pt1 | contig 10396 bp, 11 predicted proteins | sample Alteio_BWOrgHeat_36_FD_152977 | JGI IMG/M metagenome (GOLD analysis project Ga0206953, IMG submission 152977) | Enriched cells from forest soil in Barre Woods Harvard Forest LTER site, Petersham, Massachusetts, United States -... | ecosystem: Environmental > Terrestrial > Soil > Temperate forest >...
GGACATCCGGAGGTTCTGCCACCAAAACGATCCGAATGTATAAAGGCGATACACCAACCGATAATCCATCAGCCTACAACGCAAAGTCAATGTTGACAACTATGGGGCCAACTATCAATAAGTAAAATTTCAAGATAGGAGATAAAAATGCTTCAAAGATTACTGCTCATTTCACTTGCATTCACACTTTCGGCTTGTGCAACGAATTATGGTAAAAATGCCGGCGGACTGTTCAGCGGCACCGGCTATCAGGATATACCCATCGACTCCACCACGTACCGCATCGTGTTCTACGGGAGCCACGGCAGCACGAGTTTGGAACAAGTGGATCGCTACGCCTTCTATCGCGCCGCCGAATTAACGGAAGAAAAAGGCTTCGATTATTTCATCGTTCTGCAAACCGGTATGGACGAAAAACAGCGCATTGCTTGGAACAGCGTCCGGATGTTCAAAGGCCTGCCTGCCGATAACGAGTTTGCTGTGTTCGATGCGCGAACCGTCCTCAAGGAAATGGCCCCGTTCATTCATCGAGAGGAAGGGAGCATGAAATAGATATTGGGAGCGCGAAATAGATAAATGATGTTCATGTAATTCGCATCCTGTAACCACGATTTTCTTCAAACATTGTCTCATAACCACCATGAAAAAAAACGTTAACGTCATTGCGGTATTAGGAATTGGATTGTTACTGCTCGCTTCCTGCGCAACGAAGTATGCGCCGGTCAGCGGCTCCTTCTGGACCGGGCAAACGGGGTATTCCGAAGTTCCCCTCGATAGCTCGACTTGGCAGGTCACATTCGCCGGTAATAATAACACGACGGATGACGTCGTGAACCGGTATGCGCTCTATCGTGGCGCGGAACTTACCACCCAGCACGGATTCGACTACTTCGTGGTGCTCGATAACAATGACGTCGCCGCGCTGACCTCGACCGTAAACCATAATAATTCCCAATCGACCGAAATACAGCACACCGTCGATCCACAAACCGGAAGGGTCATTCCTGTCGCGGTGACGACTAACAACGGAAGTTCCACCGTCACCACGCAAGCCTCGCATACGGTAACGAAAACCATTCGCATGTTCACCGGATCGCGGCCCAGCGATAATCCGCAAGCCTACGATGCCAAAGCGATGGTTTCGATGATGGCACCGAGCATTCAACGATAACGATCCCATCCCATGCAAACACACGCCCGATACTTCGTTTTTCTGTTCACACTTGCTGTTGCAGGTTGTGCTTCTCCGCAGTTGTATCATCCCGACACCAGCCCAGGCGTGGGGCAATATGGCTACAGCGAGTTACCGATCGACTCCACCCGCTACGAAGTGACCTTCACCGGCGATTTCAACACGCCGACCGAGACCGTCGATCAATACGCTCTTTTTCGTTCCGCAGAGATCACCGTCGCGCATGGGTACGATTATTTCATCGTCGAGCATACACGGCATTGGTCGCAGGTCTATCATCATCGTACGCAGCTCGTGACGACCTATAAAATGCGGATGTACCATGGCGACCGGCCCGATCGAAATTCCAATTCCTACGATGCGCACGAAATGCTATCGGTCGCCGGGCCGACGATCAAGCGGACGAATTGATCGATGGAAGGCCGCATCACGTCGATCGTTCGGCAGAAAAAAGATAACGCCCGCGCCTCGATCTTTTTGGATGAGGAATTTGCCTTCGGCGTGTGCGATCGAACGGTAGAAGAATTCCGCCTTCGCAAAGGCGACTATATCGACCGCGAATTATTCGAAAAGATCTCGGATTTCGATTTCCTTGTCGAAGCCAAGCGCATCGCACTTGCCTATTTGAACTACCGCGCTCGCAGCGAAAAGGAAATACGCGAGCGTTTGCAGAAAGAAGATGTTCCCGAACCCATCGTTCTACGCGTGCTCGAATTTCTCAAGGAGCAGAACATGGTGGATGATGAAGCGTGGTCCAGATCGTTCGTCAACGATCAATTAGTTCGAAAACCGGTTTCGTCGAAGCAATTGGCGTTCGGCCTCAAGCAAAAAGGAGTTCCTAAAGAGATCATTGAAGAGACCATCTCGAATCTGAACGCAGAAGAAAGCGACGAGGCCCGCGCCCGCCAAGCCGCAGAAAAACGCTGGACACGAATACTCCGAACAGAAACTGACCCCCGAAAACAAAAACAAAAATTGTACACTTTTCTCGCCGGACGCGGGTTCTCCTTTGATACGATCAATGAAGTATATAAAAAGATCGCAAAGGACAACAAGGACGAAAGTGAATGAAATGACTTTTTGCCCTCGCCCCTTCCTTCTTCTTACTTTTTACCTCCTACTTCTTACTTAGCTTTGACGCTCGCTCGCGGCATCCTTATTTTTCTCGGAGCACTGATCTTTTCTGTGCTGCTATGGGCGTACGTCCGGCTGTCGGCAGCATACGAGGCGGATGTTGATCTGCCGATCAAGCTGATCTCGCCGAAAGGATATGCACTGGCATCCGGCGCGCCACAGCGTTTGCATACGCGTGTGCGCGGCGCAGGCTGGCAAATTTTGCTCATGGAGTTCACCAAGAATGCGAATTTTCAATTCGATCTTTCCGAACGCGCATTGCCACCCGAAGAAATGGTTACGCTCCATACCGATGAAATTTCGAATGGGGCTGTTTTGCCGAGTGAGCTTCGCGTGTTGAAGGTCGAACCGGATTCTTTGGAACTACAATTTGGCAAAGCAGTGGAAAAGCGCGTCACGATCTCGCCTCGGCTGGTGGTACGGCCCGCGAAAGGCTATACGATCGTTGGGGAACCCGTTGTCGCGCCGCAAACCGTTACCGTATCAGGAACTTCGACGGTGCTCGATTCCCTCTTCGCCATTCCAACGCAGTCCGATACCGTGCTCGGAGCAAAAGAAGATGTGGATCGCGCACTCATACTTACCGATTCGCTCGATAATTTTATCACAATTGCCAGTGCGCCAAAAATAACCGTTCATGTTGCCGTGCAGGCCATCGGCGAAAAAAGAATTCCCGGCATTCCCGTCGAGATCGACGCCCTGCCGCCCCAATTCGAACTGGTGCTGATCCCCGGTTCGATCGCCGTCACTCTTCGCGGCGGCGTCGAGGAACTAGCGAAGCTCCCCGCTGCTACCATCCACGCGCATGTGATATATAATCCGATGGAACTCGATACGGCACGTGCCGTCACCCCACTCTTCGATGTTCCCAAAGGATTGACGTATCTCTCCTCCGATCCTCCAAGTGTAAAGTTCATCCTTCGAAGAAAGAGCGCCGCTCATGCTGCTCCGTGATGCATCGTTTGTCGTGGTCGATGTGGAAACAACAGGCCTGAGCGCTGCACTGCATCGCATCACGGAGATCGCGCTTGTTCGCTTCGAGTCCGGCAAAATTGGCGAGACGTTTCAATCGCTCGTCAATCCGGAACAATATATTTCTCCGTTCATTACGCAGCATACGGGCATTACGAATGCGATGGTCTATGATAAACCGCGCTTTCCTGAGATCATACCGGAGATCAAGAACTTTTTTTCAAAATCAGAAGTGCCGGTACTCGTCGGACACAATGTAAAGTTCGATCACGGATTTCTCATGGCATCCTTCGGTCGGGCAGGAGAACATTTTCAGGCACACGGGCCGCTCTGCACCTGCCGCCTCGCGCGAAGATTACTTCCCCAGCTTCGAAGCAAATCGCTAAAAAGCGTGCAGGATCATTTTGGAATTCGGAACCCTCGGCAGCATCGCGCCATGGCGGACGCCGAGGCAACAGCAAAGATCCTCGCGCATTTTATTGAGCAGGCCGGCAATTTGGAGATCGAAACACTGGAAGATTTTCTTCGGCTGCAGTTCTCGAAACCACCGGAAGCACGTCATAAAACAAAGCGGGAACTCTCACTGCGCGATAAAGTCCGGCAGTTCCCGGAGCGTCCCGGCGTTTATACGATGACAAGCCGGAGCGGTGAAGTCCTCTATGTTGGCAAGGCGAAAAGTCTGCATGACCGGGTTGCGACGTATTTTATGCAGTCGAGCACCGAAGGCACAAAACTTACACGCATGATGCGCGCCGTAAAGGATATTACCTACGAAGAGACAGGTAGCGAACTTTCTGCCCTACTCTTGGAAAGCAGAAAGATAAAGGAACTTTACCCGCGATTTAATTCGCTCGACCGTCGGTATAAACCGCAAAGCTTTTTACGGCTCGATGTCCAGAACGATTTCCCGGAACTTAGCTTCAGCCGTGAACCGGCACCGGATGGCGCCGAATATTTCGGCCCATTCCGCTCCCGCGATGCCACCGAAGCGCTTATGGAAATTTTGAATCGCGCGTTCAAGCTGCGCAAATGTGGCGACAAATTTCGCGTTGGGCTGGATGTCAAACCCTGCATCTACCATGAAATGCATAGCTGCGATGCGCCATGTGCAATGCTGCAAACCAAGGAATCCTATCGGGAGGAAGTAAAACGCTTGCAGGAGTTCCTTGCCGCAGGCGATGATGGAATTTTGGCGCACGTCGAACAACTCATGCGTAATGCTGCCGATGAGCTTGATTTCGAAGAAGCACAGTTCTTCAAAGAACGCCTGTTCGAACTTCGCCGAGTGCTCGGAACCGGTGATAGGCCATCGGCAAGCCTCAGTTCAAATGATTTTGTAATATTAAACCCCCTCCTTATGAAGGAGGGGGCAGGTGGAGGTTCCCCCGAGTGCGAGATATATTTTGTCCGTTTTGGACAACTGATGAAACAAATGATCCTCGGAACAAACCATCTCTCAACGGCGGAGCAATGGTTCGAGCGCCAGCTTCGATTGTATTATGGAGCAACATCTTCCCTACCACCCACCGCTGGAAGACCAGAAATTGACGAGATGCGCATCCTCTCCCGATGGGTCGAATCCAGCAAGAAAAAGGGAAGCAAAATTATCTACATTGAACAGAATTGGGAAGTATCAATTGAGAAGATCGTTCGGGAACTTCGCGGAGCTTTGAATACAAACAATAGTGAATCGCTATGGACACAATCGAGCACTACATAGACAACAACAGCGTCAAGATCCATGCGATTGAGTTTAATCCATCGAGCGAAGAAATTCCGCTTGTGATGGTTCCTGGAATGGGCAATGCTGCAGAAGAGATCGCTGAGACTGTTGGGCCGCTTCTCACCCGAAGAACGATCGCGCTCAGTCTGCGTGGCCGAGGAAAAAGCGATTCACCATCGGTTGGATGGCGCCTTGAAGATCAGGCATCCGACATTGCGGCGGCTATAAACCATTTTGCATTTCCGAAAATTTCGCTCTTCGGTCATTCGACTGGCGGATCGATCGCAGCTCGTGCGCTGCCCATGATCTCTGCTGAAGTTGTCGCGTTCATTATCGGCGATTTTCCACCCGTCTATCCAAAGTATAGCGAGCAATGGCGGGAACGCGTTAGGCAAAAGTCAGCATTGCCGATTACAGATGTAGCTCTCGCGGGGATCGTCGCAGCAGCGGAATACACCGATGTATCTGATTATTTAGAAATGGTAAGTTCCAAACTTTGTGCGATCACCGGCGATCCCGACACATCTCTGCTGAAGGCAGAGCATATCCTAAAACTCGAACAAAAATTTCCGCTAATCAGAATTGAAAGATTAGATGGTTGCAGCCACGAGTTCCTTTCCGATGATCCTGCACGCTCCATGGGAACAATTGAAAGATTTATTTCATCCTGAAAAATCCGCAAAATCCTGAAAATCGTGGTGCGACTTTTCACCACCTCATGTCTCTTATCTCCAAATCCGAAGAATGGTGACCGGTCATCCTTGTCGGAATAACTCACCAATGATTAACACCATTGGTGCTAATACAGCATGACACTACAGGCAGCGAGCAATTCGGCTCGCGATAGCGAGAAGCACAAGCGATTCATGGCCCTTTTGGAGCCGTGCCTTGCGAAGCTTTCCCGTTACTCTCATGCGATGACAAAGGATGTTGACGACGGTCGCGATCTGCTGTCCGATGCGATCCTGCTGGCCTACGAGAACTTCGATAAACTTCGAGCGCCGGAAGCCTTCACGAGCTATATCTTCACCACTGCGCGGCGGCTCTTTTACCGGCGCGAGCGAAGGAAAAAGTTCTGGGGAGTTTTTGGAAGCGAAGCCGAAGCCATCGCAGACGAGCGGGAACCCACGCCCGAGATGCGTATAGATCTCGAAGCGCTCGACCGCACACTCGCTCAATTACCCGAGAAGCAGCGCGAGGCCGTGATACTGTTCGAAATTTCCGGGCTTTCGCTCGCGGAAATTCGGGAGGTGCAGGGTGGATCGCTTTCGGGTGTGAAATCGCGGATCGTGCGAGGACGCGAGAAGCTGGCAGAACTGCTCGGCGAACGTCCGCTCAAGCAGGCAAGGATGCCTGCGCCACACACCACATCCTTTGAAAGATCGCAAGTCGCTTATATGATGAGGGAGAAACTATGAAGAACGATACACTTCAACCGTCCGAGAACTTAGCGAATCACTTCGCGCCTTACCGCGATGAAGCGCCGCTGATCTCTACTCCCGAAGTTGAGAGGCTAATTGCCGGTAGTGCCACTGCTGACCACCCACATAACTCATTTTCTTTTAGGAGAATTTTTATGACACTCAGCGGAATAACAGCTTCAGGGGCAATTGCCTATCTTGCATTCTTCGGTAACCATTCTAATGGAACCAATGGGACTACTGCGACGAATGGGCCTAACAAGACCCAAGGATCCTATTTGACCCATCCGTCCCATAACACACCGGCAATGCCGGAACTTTCGCAGGGTACCACACCCGCAAAGGCTGCGCAACAGCTTCGCAAAACGGGCACCCCACACGGCCCCTGGAGCGCCGGCAATGACCAGTTCTACGCCGATCTCTCGCGCGAAGAATTAGCAAAGCTGGGGATAGCAATTTTCGGCGACACCGTTCGCTGCTATAACATTAACAAGAAAAACAAACAAGAATCCTGGTGCCTTACTGCACATAGCAGCGGCGGGCCTCATGTTCCACCTCCAGCAGACTTAAGTATCCCAAAATGTTTCCCCGTTCTTGCGACTATGAAATACGGGCGATCTGCCGCATATCGGATCGAGGACAGTTCCATAACAGAATGGGGAATGATCGGTGACAATGAGATGGAAGAGCAATTTCGGGATTGGCTTCTCAAGCCCGGAACCCCAGGTTACCATTTATTGGGCTACACAACATCTTCCTACACCAAGACCGATTGCAAGGATTGCGCGTTCACCGAGTATGATACGGTCAAAATCCAGATCGTGAAAGACTTGCCTCAGCCATTACTTTGGCCACTCCGAGATCACTTCCTTGCTGGAATGTCCGACTCGGTAAATAAAAATGTGATGCAACTCGCACATTACTACGAAGGCACCGCCCAAAAGCCACAATTTGAATGGCCTCTAAATCTCACCATTAAGGTGGACACCCTGACCGTTAATGATCTGGTCGCTCAAATCGATAGCGAGGGGAATGGACGTGTTATTCGTCATGTCCGCTCTGTTATGGCGCAGCTTAACGATCTCGTTCCCGTCATAGTACGTCCGCACGGTGGTTCCGGCGCTCCCGATTCGAACGATTTCATCTTCTGGTACGAGCCAAGTGAAGAACTATTCAATGCACTTCCACCAGCGCAAGCCACTATCTTCCGCGCAAAACTGAATGCGCCACCGCATTGCATCTCCATGCCTAATGAAGTGCTGACCTCGGCAGAGATCACCTACTGCGTTGCGGAAGCGCAGAATGTTCAGGTAGTCGTCCGCGATCTCACTGGCAAGCTGCTCATCTTCATGACACAGCTTGCAACTGCCGGAGATAATGTACTACAGTTCCCGACGGCAACGCTGCCTTCCGGAATCTATGTCGTCACCGTTTCAGATAACGATGGCACAGAACGCTCTCAGCGACTATGGGTAGAAAATTCACATCCCAAACTTTCGAAGGATGTTCAATTTGATAGGAATTCTCCTCATGCTCCGGATCAAATGATTTTCAATCTTACCGGTGAGCCGCAATCTGCCATTGACAAAGAGATGACGAAGAATCATCCCGGGCTGCTTACTATTCCATATTTAGAGCTAAATGCAGAGTCGCTAGCTAAACTTGGTATAGAAAGAGATGAAAAGGTTGCGGCATATTATGTACATGGAGTAAAACCGAATACGGTCAGTTACCAGGGAATGATGAGGAATGGAAGAGGGATAGAAGTTAATACTTTTTACAGCGATTCTGTCACAAATGTGAACGTTCCTCCGTTCGCACCAACGTTTGAAACGGATGGCCTTGGTGCCTGTCAGGGACTTCCTTCTGGTGATTCCGGTGAAGTAGCCAAAACATTCGCAAACATAGATAAACTTGTGCCAATTTTGCTTCGCGAAAAAGCATCGAGCGATTCCATTACCTCGTGTGACATTATCTTCTGGTACAAACCCACTCCGGAGTTCCTTGCGCTGCTGCCAGATTCGGCGCGCGCGGTAGCACAAATGATGGCGAGTGGCACAACAAACGCACCTGCTTCGGTAACGGATGTTCACGGAGCGATCCAGCAGGCGGTTGCATTCCCGAATCCATCGAATGGACGGTTCTCGGTCAAACTTTCGATCAGCGGTGCGCGGACGCTTACATTCACGCTGCGAAATTTATTAGGTCAGCAAGCGGCATCATCGGTTCAGACAAGCATGAATGGCGCAGGCGAGCAGTCACTTGATTTCAGCACAGTTCCGGAAGGCGTGTATCTCCTCGATATTTCATCCGATCAGGGTGAGCGGTATATCGAGCGAATCGTGATCGCGCATTAGTCCTTGTAGCCGTGACCTTTAGGTCACGGTTGCGAAGCGCGACATCCACACACCGTGACCTAAAGGTCACGGCTACAAACAATAGCACCCGCCGATCGGCGGGTGCTATGCTATTTTCTGAATTTGGTTGTCGTGCAATGATAGCGGATGCTTATTTTCTCCCATGGCCTCTATCTCCATGACCTCTGCCGCGATCACCCCAGTGACCATCGACGAAGCCATAGCGTCCGCCACGGCGCGGATAGCGCGGCCCGTACCACACATATCCGGGATGCGGCGGGCGTTCGTATCTGCCCGGAACCCAGATATATCCCTGCTCGCCGTAATCCCACCGGTTATAGCCCGGGATCCATACGGCTTCGGGATAGGGCGCGGCAACGATCACCTCGCGATGTGGTGGCGGCGGACCGATGTGAATATCGAAACTGATCTGTGCGAATGTCGGCGCTGCAAGTACTAAGAACCCGCATACACTTACGACTTTTATTAGATTACGCATGTGATGCCTCCTTTTAATATGTGTATCTAACGACTTAGATGTCTATTCATACGCAATGCGTTTAAAGTGTTATGCAAAAAAGGGGCCAAATTAGATTGATTGTTCTTAAGGAAATTGAGGGTTTTTGGGCCAAAAAAATGATTTTCCAGAGGCGCCAATTAAAGTTCAAGATTTTCGACCGTGGGCTGAATCCCACGGCTACAAACAAACAGCACCCGCCAGATCGGCGGGTGCTGTGTTGATTGGAACGAAAATATCGTTCTCGTTACATTCGTCCGCGGCCATCGTGAAATGGTCGCCCATCGTGGAACGAACGATCATCCCGATCGTGCCTTTCGCCCCAGTGTCCTCGACTATCGAAATGTCCACGGTCTTCGCCGCGCGCCATCCAATGTCCGGCTTCGAAGCCGTAGCGTTCGCCACCTCGCACGTATCGCGGCTCGATCCATCGTGCGCCTTCGTAGGGCGGGCGGTTCCATGCGCCGTTTATCCATTGGTAGCGATGGATACCGTAATCGAACGCATAATATCCTGGAACCCATATCGCTCCCGGAAATGGCGCTGTGACGATGATCTCTCGGCGTGGTGGCGGCGGGCCGAATCGAATATCGAAGCTGACCTGCGCGAATGCCGGAGCACTGACCGCGAGAATCCCGAAAAAGGCGATTGCTTTTAGTAAAGTACGCATAGTATGTTTTCCTTATTCTAAGTGTCTAATGGTTAGACTTCTTATCATTCATACGCGACCAGTTTAAGGAGTGATACACGAATGAGCGAAAATTAACATGAATAGTTGTTAAGGAAATGGGGTGGTTTTTGGCCAAAAAATCATTTTCCCGAGTCGCTAATTAAAGTTCGAAGAATGGGGTTTACATAAGTTCTATATTCCGCAGCCCGCACACCTGCAGGCTTCGGGTTGTGCCAGGCATAGTAAGCCCCCTAATGAGTCCACAGGACGCGCGGGCCACACTACGGCACGATCCACAGGCGGAGCACTTAGCACCATACAACTATTACATGCAGGACGAATTGCAATCAGAAGACCAAATGGTCACGACCCCGCCCGTTCCGAGCGGCGATGATGAGACCCCCTCCACC
>Ga0206953_1102_pt2 | contig 10371 bp, 9 predicted proteins | sample Alteio_BWOrgHeat_36_FD_152977 | JGI IMG/M metagenome (GOLD analysis project Ga0206953, IMG submission 152977) | Enriched cells from forest soil in Barre Woods Harvard Forest LTER site, Petersham, Massachusetts, United States -... | ecosystem: Environmental > Terrestrial > Soil > Temperate forest > O...
GAAAAATTGGCGACTAGATCGAGAATCTTTTGCGGAGTGCTCATTGGCAGGCGGTCTCAAATCAACGCCGATCGTGACTGAAGGAAGTATCTACGATCGCCCCCGAGATTTCAAGGGAATTCGGGGAAAGCATGCGGACAATGCGGACACGCAACGTTCATCTACTAATCGGCTGGCCGGAATGCCAGCGACATGGCCGATGTCGTCCGGTGTGTCCGCGAAAAAAGAATGATTATCGTGGAAAACTGCGCGGCTATGGCGGACCAGGCGGAGTTTTTCTATTTTAACGACGCACAACGGAGCTATCTGCGGTCGATGATTTCGTGCTATCTCGGTGTAGTGTGCGAGGAATCTGGTACGATGAAAAAGGCGGCCCTCGTCATCGACACGAATGTGCCGGACTTCTTCAAGGAAACGGATCGCCCTTCTCTCGATTTCTGCATCCGGGAGTTTCGTTCGAGAATCAAGTTGGAGATGCTTCTTATGGCATTGCTGGCCAACCGGGGAACCCCATGAACACAAACCAAGTCGTTGCGGAGAAAGCCCGAAAACGCCAAGAGCGAATCAACCGTCGTAGGGCGGCGCTGGTGCGAGCCGCTCGCAAGGACGTACAGATCCTTAAACAGATCATTCGAGGAGAGCAACCGAAGCAAGAGGCCGCGAAGCCTTGAATGGTGGTGCTGCAACGTTCAGACGATCCAGCAATTCACTGAAACCCCGCGCCGAGACGCGGCACGGTCAGCCGCTCCTCCGCTCGCCCAACGCCTCCTCCATCTCCACGCAGCCGCGCCTCCAGCTCGCCCGCTCCCAGCGCCTGCAGTTTCCCCTTGCCTGGTCAACTGAGCCACATACCCAGATTCCCCCGCCGTGTAGAGGTACAGTTTGGTGAAACAAGTCGGCGACTTGTCCCACCAAACTGTACCTCTACCCCCGCCGCTGTCTCGGCGGCATGCAGCGTCTTCCCCATATCATAAACGATCGGGCAGAGTCCGGCGCCGCTCCCCGTCCGACGCCCACGCCGAGAGCAGTAAAGTGGTTGGCAGCGGGCCGCCTGCGGGCTTGTTCCGCCGGCGCGACGACAAGCTGGCTAGAATTCGAATTTGCGCGGTTTGGGACGCTTATTTCTGTCCGGGTCTCCGCGCGTCTACGGGCCAACCACCTGACCGGCGGGAACATCGAAGAGCACTCTTTGTTGGTTGAGTACGTCGCGGCCGAGGATTCGCTCTTGGCCTGCAGAAATGGGCTGCGGATTTCCCCGGCCCCACCGCCGATTTGAAGTCGCGTCGCAGCAATCGAGGACGCTTGCTCTACGTCAAACGTTTCCCACGGCGTCTGCGCCGTGGCCGAATTGAATTGATTGTTAGCCGCGATGCGACGGCGGGTCGGATGGAATCGTCATTACTCGACCGGGTTTAATCTGGATGCGAATCTTCCAAAGAAGTTGTTTTCGCCAACGAAGGTGCAGGGCCGGCGGCAAACATTCCGTTGCCTGAACGTGTTTCCCCTCTTCAAAGCAACGAACTTCACTGCGCGGATAGTTCTTCCGAAGCGGGACGTGAACTGCCTCGAACGTCGAGCTTGACGAAGCTTCGTGCTGCAAGGGACTCGGGATATCCCCAACCTGAAATCCGACAATTCCCCAATCGCGATAGCGGTCGTCTTCCGGGTGCATGTCGTCGATGCGCATCCAGTGCGCCGGATCGCCGAATTCGTAGCACCCACTTTTCCCCTCGCTCATCCGCATTGCGACCACCGATGCTCATTTGTACTTTCATACATCAGTTAGTATAAAATTATTCACTTTTTAATCTTTACTTTCTCAATATAGGCCCCTTATACTAAAGTGTGGTCCTACGCATCGCGCTGACGGTCTCGTGCTGCGCGGCCGCTACTCTTTATCCCGCAGGGGTTGGCCTGGACAGTGCCAGTTTCGTGCCTTGGATAACCTGCATCGCCGCAGATGCTCTAACTCGACAGTGTTGCACCACGCATGACCGTCGACCGGTCGTGCAACACAATCTCTAGGAGGAACCGAGCGGGGAATCGGTTATCGTAAACGCACGCGGCAATCGCACTGGGCACCACCAACTCCAAACCGGGATGAAGACCAACGAAAGGATCTGAATCTTTAGGCGTGCCGCGCCGCCGGGCATGCTGATCAACACCCCTTCCGGTCAAGGGAGAAGGCGGAGAAGCGCGTTTTGTTCGGCGAGCGCAATTTGCCGGCAATCAGGTGCGGTACGCGCCAAGAGAGGAATAAGAGGGCTTTCAAAAAAGGAAAAAAGTGTGGCATTTTGTGGCATTTTGAGCCACGCAGATCATTCGGGATGGCCTGCGGCGGCATGGGCGGCGGCCGCCGAAAACGCCTGGAATTCGGAGGTTTTCCGACGATTTCCGCGACTCTGAAGTGACTGGGCCCGCTCGGATTCGAACCGAGAACCAAGGGATTATGAGTCCCCTGCTCTGACCGTTGAGCTACGGGCCCTTTTCCGGATTTTTCTAGCCTTTTTCTCGAATCGGCCATTTTTCGAATAGAGTAACGACACCTCGTTCGACACCCGGCACGGCGATCGTTACCGATTCCGGAGAAACGTCATGGCAACGCCTCCTATTTCGGGACCGATGAAGATGCCGCCCTGAAAAAGTTTAAGGAACGGGTCGATGATCTTCAAGCGGGAAGACCCCCGCGACACCTAACCGACACCCTGGGCGGACCGCATTGCAGATGGACAACATCACGGCCCGGACATTCAACGATTATCACAACGCCAGCGGTTCGCTGGCGGAGTTCTTCAAAGACAAGCCGGCCGCTTCAGCAGCGCCGCCCAGACAACGTAGCGAACCCAGTTTCGAAACTCGTATGGGATAGGATGAGTATGTCAAATTGTAACGGGAAATATCGCGAATTCGCTTGCCGCCGTCGCCTCGTCTCGCCATAATCCCTTGTGTGTCGTTTCGATTCCCCTTGCTGGCGAACGAGAAACTACCATGCCCATCCGATTCTTCTTCATCGCACTTTTCATCCTTTTCGCCTACGCGCAACCGAAAGCTGCTGCCCAAATCGCCTCCGCGAACGGGGTGATCGAATCGATCGATTTGTCTGCCTCGGCGGTCATTATCGATCGCAACGCCGGGTCGCCAAAGAGCTCATTGTGTCGCATCGTTATTGACAAAGACACCATGCTTGTGATTGACGGAAAAGCGGGCAAGATTGGTTCGCTTGCGGAGGGCGACAAGCTGACCGCCGTCTTCGACAAAGCGACTGGCGTCGCTTCCAAGGTGCAAGTGACTTCTCGCGCCGCGCTCGCTCTCCAAGAGAAAGAACGCCTCGACAAGATCGCTGCCAAGGCCGAGAAAGATCGCCTTGCAAAAAGCGGCCAAATCTCGCCGGACAAGGCACCGCCAAATGTTAAGACCGATGATGGAAGGCGGCTTCTCCACGGCGCACAGGCATCAGTTGTGGAGGCGGAAGGCGTCGGCAAGGATGAGATGGAAGCCAAGAGGCAAGCATTTCGCGATGCGGTGTCCAAGGTTGTTGGCGCGATCGTCGATGCGCAAACCCTCGTCAAGAACGATGAAATCATCAAAGAACGCATCCTTGAGTTTAGCGGCGGTTTCATCAAGACCTACGAAGTGCTTAAGACCGACAATATTGAGAACGGGCTCGTCAGAGTGCGAATCAAGGCCACGGTGGAGCGCATACAGCTCGTCACAAAACTTGCGGACGCGAAGATCGCGACGAAGGAGATCAAGGGCGCCGACCTGCTCGCGGAAAGGATGACGAAGGAAGAGGCCCGCAAAAATGCGACGGAATTAGTTGCCGGCATGCTCGAAGAACTGCCCAAGATGATGAAGGCGGAAGTCATGGGAAAGCCGCGCCTCAATGCCAAAAATGACGCGGTGCTGGTAGAGGTTGCCATCTCCGTCGATCAGAAACGGTACGGCGAGTTCATCAAGACGGTCTTGCCGAAGCTCGACAAGATCGCGATCACCAAGCAGAGCATGCAAATTGTGGCCACATCCGGAGGTACGTCTGGGGCATCGCTGGGGAAAACCGGCGGTGGCGCATTGTTGGGAAAAAAGGGAACTCCTTATGCCGATAACAGCATGCCTGGATTGATGGGTTATGACTTCAAGACGGCTTCCGTCTTTTCGCTGCCGAAAATGGACGACAAGAGTCCGCCGGGCTGGGCGCTTTGGATTGTTACGCTCATGGACGGAAGTCACGAGAAAATTCGCTGGGACCTGTACTGGATTGACTCTGAAATCGGAAAAACCCTGGCGCCGCTCGTTGGAAAAAAGAGGCTTCAACTTACCTTTACCGACGCCGACGGTGGACGAGTAACCGACGACGAACTGAAATTCGGTGTTACAAATAAATCATCGCAGTCGATCTTGGACCGCCCCTCCGGTTGGTTGCTCTACGGGATCTACACGCGTCCCTATTTGGTTAATAGAGAACATCGCGAGACAACTACTGTGGTGGTCGCTCCGTTTGCCATGAGCCTCGGATCGTCTTTCAGCAACATCGCGGGGCAAGCCACTTACCTGCCGACAGTCACGTTGGAACGGCAAATCAAGTTGACCGACAAAGAGTTGGAACGGGTAAAAACGATCAACGCCGCCGTTACACTGGACACGTCCGCCGACGAGAAACCGGGACGAAAAACTCTTCCGAAAAAATGAACGGATGGCTGGCGGTGGCCAAGGTTCCTCTTCAGTGCAAAATCAAACTGGCCGACAAGGAACTGGAACGCATCAAAAGCGTCAAGGCAGCCGTGATCCTGAAGCCTGAATGACCAAATTTGGGAGTGACCGCCATCGGATGAATCAGAATCAGTCAAAATCGGGTCAGCAGTGCGAGCGAAACATAATAGTTCACCTGCCGCCCTTCACCTGCTGGGAGAATAAGCAATGCGAATGTGTTCAATCCTGACGACGGCACTGATGATGTTCGCGACAGCATGCACTCTCAAAGCCGCTGACGAGGACAAAGCCAAGAAAGACGAGGCCACGGCGGCGAAAGAAGCAATCCGAACCTACATCAACGGCCTGTTGGAATCGGGCAAATCCGACGTCTATTTCCGCGAGGAGAAAGACATGAAAGACGGCCAAATCGTGCGCCTCTTCGTCGTCGGCACCTCTCCCATCAGCACGACGCTTGGACTAGAGGAAGGCATTGAAATCGCCCAAGAACGTGCCGAAGAAGCAGCGAAGAGCGCCTTTATCAAGTTCCTTGGCAGCAAGGTCACTGTCAAGAAAACGGTCAACAGCCAAATTATTATAATGAAGGAAGGAGAAGAAGGCGGGGGCGCCGACAATCTCAAGGAACAAGCCAAAAAGGTCGAACGACGCACGAAAGAGTTTGAGGAAACCGCCAGCAATATTGTCAAAGGTCTGAAAGTCGCCGGCTCATACCAGAACGCCAAAGACAAGAAGTTTGTGGTGGTGTATCGCTGGGAAGCCAAAAATGTCGATGCGATCAACGCGGTCAATGAGAAGTTGAACGCGACCAAGGACAAGCCACCAACCAAGAAAGACGACGCCAAAGAGCCGGCCAAGGGGGAGGCCAAGAAAACTGAACCTTCGAAGGTGATACCGGATAAGAAAATAATCATTGACGACTGATCCGTCTCCGCTCGCGGTTTTTCGGCCCTTGGCTGTCCAACCGCGAGCGGTTTGCATTCGACCGAAGAAGTATTTCACGTTCAATTGGCCAAAGACCAATATCCCGGCCTGAAATCCGTCATCGCCGACGACTAACGGAGCCGCCATGCGTTGCCTTCTTGCATGCGTTATTATCTTCGGGCTATTCCCATCGCTGCTGCACGCCCAGGCGACCAAGGAAACTGTCGATCTTGGCGGCCCGCGCAAGGTACATGCGACAATCACTGCCGTGGATCGATATTATACGGTCGAAGTTTTCATGCGCCCTCTGCGGACATTCGACGAGGCCACCAACGACGAGATTAATCAAGATCTGGCCCGCGAATACGCGCTGCGCGCCCTAGCTCGTCATCTCTCGAAAGGCGAAGATGTCCAGTTCACGCTCGGAGGTGAAAGCACCCTCGAATCCGGGCTAAAGGACGGTCGCTATCGCTTGCTTATCCGCTGGCCGAAAGACCGGGTCAAGTTACTCGATGTTGCCGCAGATGCACCCAAGGTCGACAAAGGAACGGTGACCATACACAAGCCTGCGTTTCAGGGCAAACTGTTTACAGCGAAACAGGATCACCTTAACACTCTGAAAGCATTGCGCGACCTGCACTCTCGAACGCTGGCGACTGCGGCGCAAGGAGAGCCCGGCAAGGCATTCCGCAAGGCCGTCGCGGTCCTCGAAGAGCGCGGCCTGCAAGCCTTCGAGCAGTTGACGAAGGTCATCAAGGACGATGAGAACCTCATCGACTTAACCGAACGTCCCGAGCTCCTCGCTGCCGTACAGGAGGAAGAAAAGCGGTTCTTGGAAAAACTGCGCGAAGCGTTCGCGGCCAGTGAGTTGCCGCCCCTATCCGAGAAATTCACGAAGGTCGAGATTACCAAACCTTTCGACGTTTATCTGCGGAAAAACCCACTGCTGATGGATCTCACGGGCGCTATCCTGATCGAAATCGGGCCGGAACGCTGGGTGGTTATCGGCATCGCCAAGACGATCTTGAAAGACGAATCCCCCGAAGAGTTTCTGCGGGCCGAAAAGGTGTGTGCGCTAAAGGCGAAAGCCGCAATCATCGCCGAACGCGATGGGGCACAAATCAGCTACTTCAAGCGGGTTAAAGACACTATTGAGATTGTCAAAGACGAGAACGGCGAGAAGACTAAGAGCCTTAGCGAACGCACAAAGATCACCGAGGAGCGGGTCAAAGGGATGATTAAGGGCATGCCGGTAGTCGGCCGCTGGCGCTCGGAAAACGGCAAGCTCTTCTATCTCGCCGTCGGCGTCGTCTGCGACAAAAAAGGCGAGCCGGTCGTGGAAAAGAAACCTAAATAACGACCAGATGAACGATGCGCGTGAGTTGCACATCTGGCACAACGGACATCGTCGGGATGGATCATGCTGCACAAGCTCGTCGAATCAGATTGAGAAGATGGTCGAGGATTTCGCCCTGGAAGATTTCCCGCCCGCGAGCGGAACGGAAATGGGGACAAACGGAAATGGAGACATCGTAAAACGGAAATGAGAACGGAAATGGGGACATCGTCGATTCTGCATGCAATCCCGAGCGCGGTACGCCGCGCTAGTCGTTTGACAGGACGAGCGCCATCCGCATATAGAGTAAGCCGTTGGTGTCCTTTCGCGGCTTGTGAAATTCAGCAAAGCCCAGGCGCTGATAAAGCTTGATCGCGGCAGCATTCCCTTCATAGACGAGCAGTTTCAAGATTTTTCGAGCGTCTTTGTACTTCACGGCTTCGGCAATCAGGTCTCGCAGGATTTGCGTGGCATAGCGATCCTCCCAAGGTCCCGGCGGTTGCCCCCAGAACTTCCGATCGAGGGCCATGAAGGGAATCACGCTGGCCGGAATCTCGGGGTCTTTGGCTTTTGGCCAGCGCTGCGCCGATTCGCCGAATGAACCAAAGCCGACGAGGTCGCCCTGATCGTTCGCATAAAGCCAGACCTGCAGGCCGGCATTTTCCATGTCGTTCAAGGCGCCTTCACTGCCGCGCGGCTTCTTGATCCAGTCTGAAACTTCAGTTTGCCAGAGTTCCGCGCCGCAGTCGAAGGCTTGAACCTTGGGGAGCAAGTCTTCCGAGAATCGGATGCGGACGAGCTCGGCCACCGTTGAACCCCTCGTAAATCTCTTGATGACGGCGGCCGCAAAATCGAGTCAGGTCGTGCAATTCGAGAACGGCTACCAAAGGCAATAGTCCCAGCGCACCGCGACGGAGTGGCGCTCAAACCACTGGCGGGTTCCCTTAGCGAAGAGCCGAAGCGTCGCCCTCCGGTAGCTGGCGCGGGGCGATCGTCATCCTTCCGGACGATCCCGGCGGCCCCTCAATCAACGCCCGCATCGCGTCGGCTTCCTCTTCCGAGACCTCCCATACGCGCACGGCCGGTGATTGAGAAAGACGTGGCGACATCCAGCGCGCAACCGTCTGTTCGGCTGTGGCGATCGCTTGCCGGAATTGCTCATAGTGTTCGAGCCGGAAACCGAGGTGTTCGAATTCGGCAATCGTTTTTGACAGGCTTTTGCCAAGATCGAGCCAGCGGACGAAGCACTTCTTCACCAAGCCGTCCTTGCGCTGGTCGGGTTCCTCGATGCCGCGGCAAACGGCGGCCCGCCAGGATCGCTCGATCTCCTGAATGAATTTGAATAGTTCCAGCACGGAGCCAAGGGCAAGCTCGAAGAAATGGCAGCGCTCGGCTTCCAGGTAAGCGTCTTTCCACGCCTCGTCGCGGGCTTCGTTTTGCAAAACGTCGAGGCGAAGGTGAGCGTTGCGGCAGAATTTGTCGAGTACACTCAAGGTTGACCCCTCCGGAAAAATCGCGGCGAACACAACAGATCTTCGATGCTGCTCGCTTGCCCTTTAAAGGTCCATCCATCGCGAACGCCTTGAAATGATTATAAACAAGCGAGCTGTGTTCGCCATCCGAAATGACGATGATAAGCGGTCGCGTCTTGGCCAAAAGCGAATAGTTTAATGGACACAATAAAATCATCAGTCAAGCAAATGTATACCTTCCCTCCGATAATATTACAATCGTTTAATCATAAATCCATAATTCCTGCCCCACCAAAACAATGAGCGAATGCCTTTATCCTTCTTTCCAAATTTGCTCAATTTACCTGCCTAACCACTCCTAGATTAACATTTGCGCACTAGTAATAGAAAGCAGTCGAAAGCCGCAAATGCCCGTTGTCTCCGGCATTGTTTTCGCAGGCTCGCTAACAGGACACCATTTTTTCAATCAGGGAAGGTTCAACATGCCAAGTTTTTTCGCTAGAATTCCCCAACCGTCGTGGGTAAAGCGCTGGTTGCAACAGACCGGTCGGGTTGCGACAGCAAGCCGAGTCGTTAAGCACAACAACTCCAGAGCCCGGCTTCAACTCGAACAGCTCGAAGAACGATGCATGCCTTCGACCACTTACACGGTCGACAGCTTCGCCGACGATGATCCAGGCGGCGTAAGCACGACCGGTACGCTTCGCCACGTACTCGCCTTGGCCAACGCGAATCATACGGGGACGGCTGCCTCGCCGGACCTGATCCAGTTCTCCGTCGGCGCAGGCACGATCGACGTCAATGCGGCAGACGGCGGCGGCCTCGGTCTCGCCAGCAACGAAGTCGCCGTCATCGACGGCACCACGGCAACCAATTATGGCGGAACGCCTCTCATCGTGCTCGACGGCACGGTCGCGGGCGCGGGCGTCGACGGTCTCACCATTAGCGGCGGGTCGAGCACCGTCAAAGGGCTTGACATCATCAATTTCTCGGGCAACGGCCTGCACTTGCAGACCAACGGCGGCGACACGGTCCAAAACAACTTTATCGGCATTTCTGCGGCTGGCCTTGCTGCTCCTAATGGTCTAAACGGCATTTTCGTCGACACCATCGGCAACAATACCATCGGCGGCGCTGCCGCCGGGGATGCCAACGTCGTCTCGGGCAACGGGGCCGACGGCATTTTAATCAGCGGGGCAACTGCCTCAAACAACGTCGTTGTCGCCAACTTTATTGGCACTAATGCGACCGGCACAGTCGCCGTGGGCAATACGGCGAACGGCATCGAGATCACCACCGGCGCGAACCTGAACACCATCGGGGGCAATGCTGCCACGGCCGACTTTACCGGGGCGTCGCCGCCCGGATCGGCCCCTCCCGGAAAACCGGCCGACGGCAACGTCATTTCGGGCAACGGCGCTGCCGGCGTTCTGATTACCAACGCCGCCTTGACGAATACCCTCAGCGGCAACTTCATCGGCACGAGCCTGTCCGGACTGGCGGCCCTGGGCAACGTCGGCGACGGCGTGGACATTCTCAACGGGTCGAACAACAACTCGATGCTCGGCGTGACGCTGACTCAGTCACCGTTCGTCTTCCTCAATCTAGTCGACGGCAACGGCGGCAACGGCTTGGTTATCGACAACTCCAACAATTCAACCATTCAGGCCAACGTCTTCGGCCTGGCGGACGACAATCTATCGCCCCTCGGCAATAAGCTCGACGGCGTGCTCATCGAGGGAACCTCCGCCAACACACAGTTTGGCGGCGTCATCCCGCTCGGCAACATAAGCGCCGCCAACGGTAAAAACGGCGTCGAACTCGCTGGCACGGCCAGTGGCACGGTCGTCTTCAACACGTTCACCGGCCTGCCGGCGTTCGTGGACGTCGGCGTCGGCAACGCCCTGGACGGCATGCTGATCACCTCGACTGGCG
>Ga0206953_1177_pt1 | contig 10278 bp, 10 predicted proteins | sample Alteio_BWOrgHeat_36_FD_152977 | JGI IMG/M metagenome (GOLD analysis project Ga0206953, IMG submission 152977) | Enriched cells from forest soil in Barre Woods Harvard Forest LTER site, Petersham, Massachusetts, United States -... | ecosystem: Environmental > Terrestrial > Soil > Temperate forest >...
TGACGATGGGGACGTACAAACAATGAGAGAGTGGAAGTATATAAGTAAATCAAGGAATAGTGAATTATCTAACTTTACACTCAAGCAGTCGCTGCAAGCAGATGCAATATGCCACTACTATTTAAACCAAAAATTATGTTTGGGATAATCAATGAACTATCTTATTTTTTGCACATTATTCATCTGTCTGCCGGCTCAGGCGATGGATGAAGAGACGCTCACTCCACCAGAAACAACAATACAACAATTGGAAAATGCAACTCAACAAGAGCAAAAATCAGCGCTTGTCCATTTTGCCAATAAGCAAGATCAAGGCTCAGAAAAACAAGAAGTTGGTGTATGGATAACTCTTGACGAAAAAATGAATCCAGAAGAAAAATATCAAGCTGCAAAGATGCTCTTGGACAATTGGCCGCAGCGGTAATTAACAACAACTCGAGATAATATTTGAGAGCAAAATCAATCCCAGCTCCTCGCAGAGACGATTGATAGTCGATCTTTATGGGTAAGATTACTCACCTTCGCACTCCTAGCATTATTTCAAGAAAACAGATACCATGCTAATCAAATTTTAATCAACTACAAGGACCGTCATGAAAAAAAGAATATACACCACCATAGCACTCGCTCTGTCAATTACTACCTCACCGATAGCGTGTATGGAAAAAGAGGAGCAAAATGATCCAGAAACGCTGCCGACAGCGATAGCACAATTAACTGTTAATCAAAGTAGTAGCTCCAGCTCAAGCAGTAGCGATAACTTTCCATCGACTTTCAGTTGTTTTGAAAATGCTATAAAAAATAAGGACAATAAGGCATTCCAGGATATGCTCGAGTGTACCTATCCATATATTCAAGTTAGGCGCACGAATGATTTCTCATCGCTGCTCCATATTGTTGCCGATAGAGGAACGCCAGAGATGGTGGAAATGACTCGCGCAAAATACCCACTTCTTACTGCTGCCAATAACAATCTTAATTACTATCCGCTTGATACTGCTTTTGCGCGGCTTGCTAGAGCTCAAGAAGCAGACCAAGATCCAGGAGAGGCCTTGAAAGTGGCAACAACCCTTTTGGGACCAAAGCTTAATCTAGGCTTACCGGCAACTCACCGTTATCTGGCACTCATAGGTGCAGAATATATGAAAGAAAAGCAAGCAAATTCAAACGAAAAATAGCATTGGTCCATAAAAGAACGTATGCCCATCCGCCAACTCGCTTGCATTCTGCTCTCCGGCATTTCGTACGCCACAGCATTACTATTCATTGACACTTGTTGGTGGAGCATACTCCTTTTTCCAGCACCGCTCATCATTGCATTGCGTGCTACCGCGCATCCATTTGCCGTCGGCTGCCTCTGGGCACTGTGCGCGTTAGTACCCGTTTTGAGTGGGTTAGCGGTGGCCCTCTTTATTCTAATGTCGGCACACTCTGCAATCGCGTTAATTAGTTCTGCTGCATTAATTATTTATTTTATTTTGTTGACCGGTTGCTTGGCTGTTTTTACGCACTATGCGCAAAAACAGGTGCGAAATCCTTTGCATATTCTCCTTTTTTGGAGCACTGCACTCACATTATTTTTTCAATTCGTTGATGTTGGCTCTCTCTGGATGCTGGATGGTTGGCAAGGGCTCTTTTTTTTAGATCCGCTGATGCCGCTGACCATGAGTGCTGTATGGGCGCATCTCTTACCGTACACCGGTAAATTTCTGCTGCTGCTCATCTTTTTTATAAGCAGCTTAACGCCACTCTTTTTATTTGAGGCAAACCGCTGGCTTGGCGTAGGAACTGCAGCAATCATTGCACTTGCACTGTGCTGTCGCCCAACGCGGTCACCTCACACCAGAGAATGTTCTGGTATTGCTATTTTGCCCATGGTACACCGCACAACAAATAGTACGCGATGTGCACACATGATTGTGCAACAATGCATCAACATCATAAAAAATAACCCGCACATCACCTGCATTATTATGCCAGAATCGGCAGTGCAGTCTGACAATGAATTACCGGTGGAAGAACTTGCTCGCCAATTAGCACGTACCGATCAGCTCGCATCAGTGCATCTCATTTTTGGCGCATTATGGCAACATAATAATCAAGATTTCAACACACTCTACTGGTTACACAATGGCGTCGTCAAAGCAGCATATCACAAACAGCATGCGGTACCGCTGGTTGAACGATTGCCCGGATGGCTGGTGTACGTAATCGCCTATTTTAATTATCGGTACCCGCACCATCTGGTTACCACGATAGACGTGCAACGACCTCTGCTTGCCATCTGGCAGGATCTGCACTTCGTACCCTACATCTGCTCCGAGTTATTATGCGCACACGTGCCGCTTGATGATCACCAAACAGTACCAATTCTTGCATTGTGCAATGATAATTGGACACACTTTTTTTACTTAAAGCGCCTCATGTCGGCTGCGGCGCGCCTGAAAGCCATAGGCTGGCAGCGCGACATTCTCTATGTTGCCTATGCTGAGGTTGTGTATATACAAGCAGATGGATCAGTTGTATATCTTAACTAACCGCCAATTGAAGGACACGTATGAAGGTAAAAATCAGTATCTGTGCCCTGCTTATAAGCAGTTCATTTTCTGTATATGCAACACCTGACGAAGAAATAGTATTGATTACGCATGAGCAGACACCCAGCACCCGGATATGCACTGCTTTGTCACATAGCTCGCCTCGCACTCGGTATACACTGTGCCTGACAGCAGTTTTCCTTTCTACGCTCCTGTTCGTATGGCTCGGTCCTTGGGCGCTTGGCTCTTTTGACCAAGAAAATTACAATCAAACATTACCATATGGGCACTAAACTATGTTACGTTACCGATCTTTAATTATGTGTACTATGGCACTCACGTGTTATGCCGGACCAGAAGAAGAGCGATCAATAAAACGTGAGGTCATTGTTCATATCGCTCCAGAGGCGGTGACGGCGGCTAAAGAACGCGAGAAACGCATAGAAACTATTGGTAAATGCGCCACTATCTCGGTGACATTGTGCTTGCTCTGTGCTGCCCCCTTAGTCCCATACCTTTGGAGCAAGTGGTTAGAGTATGCGCATTAACGAAAGAATGCCAATGAATAAAAGAAAAGTTATTGGTTGCCTAGTAGTTTTTACAGTCTGTCCAACTCTGTACGCGGGACATGAGCATGACGAGGAACGCCGTGTGCTCATAGAAATTAGACTACCTTCTAATACCAACCCGCCATCACCTGCTTCTACTCAACCTACTACTGCCACCATGCCATCATCCGCTCCCACGCGACATGCAAGATTAGATCGTTGCGATAAATGCTTGCTAGTAAGCAGCTGTACACTATGGACTGCTTGTTTAATAACTGCAGGTATTCTTTTTTGGCAGGGCTGGCCAAGTGTCGAGTATACCGTATCGCATCCTTTATCATGGATTTAACGTGAATATGAAAAACATTCTTTACATCACCGCGTTGTGTATCACCCCACTCCTGAATGCGGGATCAGATAATGCACATTTCACAAGAGCATTTGGTTCAACTGAAGAAAAGCCATTAGTAACCGTTACCATACAAGATCCTCCTCCTAACACAGACAACGAGATACCAACATGTCCACCTAATCCACGGTTTGAGCGGCTCAGTAAAAATCAAAAATGTGGTATAGTCAGTTGTTGCTGTTTAACAACTGCTTGCATGGCCACTGTACTTATAATAATGTATAGCATTACGGCTCAATAAGCTGGCCTTTCGTGCGTTTCAAAAATAATAATTGTTATGTTACTCTGCATTTAAACGTTGAGTTTAACGATCGGGAGTAAGAATGAATATCAGAATGGTCATCTGTGTGGCTCTATTAAGCAGCATGTCCTGTTCACATGCAACTACGCCAGAAACGCCAACTCTGCCTGACCAACAAAAAACGTCAATCAATCAGCAAGAGCAGGATGAGGAAGCCCACGTTGATACCTCTTTGCTCAATAAATCGGACAACCGTAAAAGTTCTAGACAAGCGTGTGCCTGTTGGCTCTGTTGTGGTTTTTCAACAACAGCCATAACTACGGTCACTCTCGTGCTTATGGCACATTACGGCCTATTTGATAATATTAATATCCCCTCCAACATCTGGCTATGGTTTCGTGTAAATTAAAAAGGAATTCCATGCCAACCCAGCGGCAACCATCAATAATTTTAAGAATCGCTCGCCTTGTGATATTCTGGTTTCTTTTACCGGCATGCCCCATGCATGCAAGTACTATAGAAACATCTTCCACCATAACCATAAACCAGACCACTATAATTACTATGAATCAACCGATCACCGCTCCCGTTAAAGACCAATCTCACGTTGTGCACAAAACAGTGCTGCCCAACGGCATGACCATTCTTGTTTTGGAGGAACATGCGCTGCCAAAAGTTGCTATACAGCTCTGGTATGGCGTTGGTTCGCGTGATGAAACGGACAAGGAGCGTGGCATCGCCCACTTGATTGAGCACATGATTTTTAAAGGGACGGAAAAGCTTTCAGAATCAGACATCAATGTGGTCACGCACATGCTTTCTGGCAACTGCAATGCATTTACGTCGTACGATTTTACCGGGTATCTGTTTAATTTGCCGACGCAGAACTGGAGAGAAGCGCTGCCAATAATGGCCGATTGCATGGTCAACTGCACCTTCAAAAGTGATATGCTCAACTCAGAAATGAAAGCAGTTATTCAAGAACTTAAAATGTATCGCGATCATTACACGCGCAGCTTGGTTGATGAAATGATTGGTGTCATCTTCTCAGAACATCCGTATCATCACCCCATCATCGGTTACAAGCAAGACTTGTGGAGTGTTGGCAGTGATGACCTTAAAGCATTTTACCGCACACACTACGTGCCAAATAATGCAACATTGGTGGTAGTTGGTGATGTCAAAACGCAGGAAGTGATAGAGCTGGCGCAGAAATATTTTGGCAGCATTCCAGCAGATTTGAGCTACAAACGGCCAACGAACTATTTGAATAAAGATATTGCCGCCAAGTCCGTCACTCTTTATCGTGACGTTCAACAACCAAGTTTGTTGTATGCGTTTGTAGTGCCGGGCACTAAAGACAAAAAAGATTATGCTTTGCAATCGCTGGCATGGATTATTGGTAAAGGAAAAAGCTCCCGCTTGTACACACGCTTAGTTGAAAAAGAGCAACTTGCAACATCGGTTGATGCCAGCTACGTCGATCTGTTCGATTACGGCCTTTTCTTTATAGAATGTGAGCCGAAAAATGCAGATGATGCGGCACGCATAAAAAAAATAATTGGTGAAATAATTCAAGAAATTGGCCAGGGCTCCTTTACCGATCAGGAGCTGACCAAAGCAGTTAAACAAACGCGTATGAATCTCTTTGATACGCTTGAAGATCTTGAACAACAAGCATCAGAAATTGGCAAATACTTTTTGGCCACCGGTGATCCAAACTTTGCATTCACCATGACCGACCAACCGCTCGATAGCCTTAAAAAAGATATTATTGCCATCGCTTCCGCCTATCTGCGACTAACGGTGATGCATGAAGGCGCCGTTTTACCGCTGCCAGCAACCGAATTGCCAATCTGGCAAACGGTGCAGGAAGAGTCAGACGAAGAAGACAATCGCATTCTTGCTGCACGTCCACGCAACACAGAAGTTGAACCGCCTTCGTATGCGCTGACCGTCAAACCACAATCGGCAATACCTTTCAACTTTCCAAAAGCTACCACCTGGACGCTTGCCAACGGTCTGAAAGTATTTGTATATCACAATGCGATAACGCCAAAGATCGACGTCATCGTCGATTTGAAAGTGGATGAAGCATATGATCCAGCAGACAAATTTGGTTTGTGCCTGTTCATGAGCAAAATGTTGGTTGAAGGCACTAAAAAATATAATGCGCAAGAATTTGCCCGCGAACTTGAATCACGCGGCATCGGGTTGAACACCGACATCGGCGCCCTTTCCATGAGTTTGCTGCGTGAAGACTTACCCTTTGCTCTCGACATTATTAATCAGATGCTCATGCACGCAACATTTGATGAACAACAAATAGAAAAGGTGCGCGAAAATCTACTGACCCGCATCAAAAATTTTTGGGATGATGCCAGCACGGTGGCCACACAATTGACTAAAGAAGCTATTTACAAAAACCACCCGTACGCACGCTCAGGACTTGGCACGGTAGAATCGATCAAATCAATTACCAAAAAAGATTTAGAAGAATTTTATAAAAAATATGTATCGCCACATGGAGCACGTATGGCGATCGTTGGCGATTATGACCAAAACTGCCTGCGACCTCTGGTTGAAAAAGAAGTCGGTTCATGGCACGGACCAGCGGTTGCCCAAATGACGTATCCTAAACTGGAACAAATTAAAGAAACGCGGCTGAGCCATTATCTGAATCGTGATCAAATAGCGTTGATGTTGGCGCGACTTTCAGTGGAACGGTTAAACCCTGACTTTGATAAGCTTCTCCTGTTTGATCAAATCTTGAGCGGCGGCGCATTAACTTCTATGAGTTCGCGGTTATTTGAGCTGCGCGAACGTTCAGGGCTATTTTATACCATACGCGGATCAACCGTTGCTGGCGCTTATGAGCAGCCTGGCTTGATGATGATTAAAACTATCGTCTCACTCGATCGACTCGCCGAAGCAGAAAAAGCCATTCGTGACACCCTGCGCACCTGCGTAAACTCACTCACGCAAGAAGAAGTTGAAGAGGCAAAACGGGCACTTGAAGCAACGTTGATTAATAATTTTGCATCAAACCACGCCATTGCGTTGGCATTTTTATTCCTTGATCGCTACAAACTGCCAGCCGATTTTTTTGACAACCGTGCCGCAAATCTGGAAAAAATCACCCTCAAGCAAGTGCAGGACGCCGCCAATAAAGTGATCAATGCTGATGAATTAGTGGTGATGACCGTCGGACGCGTCGGGCAGGCAGAGAAAAGGAAGTGAGGCGCCAAGGCGTAGGCTGGAAACGCGCGTATTAAAGGGGCTCTGGATGAATCTATCCCGTCATCCTTGCGAAAGCGAGGACCCAGTTTTAATTATTATTTTTTGGCATTCATCAAAGCATTGTGTGATGAGAAAAGAGAACGGGATCTTGCGCTAGTTATAAATAAGGTTTTGAACATTAATAGCTTTTAAACTGGGTCCTCGCTTTCGCAAGGATGACGTACTGGTAGGCATTTTCAATGGTACTAAGAGAGTACTTGTATCTATTCCTGTCTATCGCGACCTTTAGAAAATGAATGCCATTCTTATCGGTAAAACTACTACTGAAAATTCTCCACCACCATAGCTTCACCTGACTGATCAAGTGCCATAGGCTCCTCTTGCTCTAAAAGTTGTACAATGGCCGTGTGATTGTTACCACGCGCCACATCGGCAGGCAGCTCGCCACCTTTATTGCGTACGCCAATATTAGCACCACGTGCTTTTAATTTTTGTACAAGATCGAAATGCCCCTTGAGTGCGGCAAAATGCAATGGCGTATTGTTGTCATTAGTAAGCGCATCCTTGTCTGCCCCTTTTTCAAGAAGGTAAAGAACTACATTCAGATGATTTGCTTGCACAGCACAGTGCAAAGCGGTGCAATCGTGTGCACCACGCACATTTGGGTTGATACCATTTCGTTCAATTAAGGACCGCACTCTTGCGATATTACCCTGCATGGCGGCCTGAAAAAAGTCTTGCGTGTCACTAATCACCCGCAATCGATTCACCATTTCTTCATCGATTAGCACGTGCTGAGCATCTTGGCGCTGCTCAGGATGCATACCATATAAATTGGCGATCAATACGATTATCATGCAACTGCTCATTACTCTTTTCATAGTAACCCTTCCTTGAAATTGATCCTTACTACTCTGTGCACATCGAAAAATTGACGTCGTCAGTCAAAAATATATCTTAACGCAATTCAGCACTATCTTGCGATAGTCACTCAGGTTGAGCTAAGCTTTCAGACATCTATGCTTCGATAAGAAAGCTAAAATGGAACGGTTTTTGAAAGGAATTCTATGGAATATCTTGCGGTTACCGCACGGTTCGTATTGTCGATATGGTTATGGAGTATCACGTTTGGCATAATCCACTGCTTTGTTGGTGCAGTCGTTCTTTTTCTGACGATCTTTTGCTCGCCCGGCACGAGCTTGAAGCGAGCGTTTTTGCTCAGTACCAGCTCTTACATCTGCGCACAAATAATACTTACCGCTGGCGCTCTGTTATTCGGCCCACATGCATATGCTTTTTATTATCCGACACTGGTGATAAAACCTGAAGATATTGCCATTGACGCTTTTTACGAAAGTTTTGTGCTCGGGGCAACATATACCGTACTGCAACTGCTTTTTTTTATGATTGTCCTGCGACAATCAACGTGGCGTTCACTAGGCTACTATTTTGTGGTACTCACATTCAGCAATGGCACTGCTTCATATATAAGTTACGTGAGCATTAGACTTGCCATGTGGTATTTATAATTCCAGTTCTTTTTCAAGATATTGAGCTGCGGGCACTGCCTTGTATGCCCACTCAAGCAGCACATCAAGTTTCTGTTCATCAGTTAAACGCCAATCAATATGTGTATCGCGCAAACGACTTATCAACGCTTGCAAACAAATCGCAACGCTGACTGAAACATTATAGCTTTGCGTAAATCCGTACATAGGAATTTGTAAGAATTCATCAGCACTCGCTAATATCTGCGACGTCAGCCCCGTTTCTTCGGTACCAAAAAAGAGGGCCAGTTTACCCGTATCAAGCGGCAGATCTGCTAACGTTTTTGCTGTCGGACTGGGCACCGTCGCCACAATGCGATAACCATCATTTTTTAGCTTATCAATCGCCTGCTCGGACGTTTGATACGGATGTACATTAAGCCACTTGCAAGCACCCATTGCCACCGTGTTAACCACTGAAAATTGATTTGATTTTTGCACAACATGCACATCTTGAACACCCAGGATTTCGCACGTTCTAACGGTAGCATTTGCATTATGCGGTTGAAAAATATCTTCCATCACCACGGTGATATAACGTGTACGATTGGCAATTACTTCCTGCATACGCTCACGCTTGCGCGGGGTGGCGTATGACAAAAGATGATCGAGAAGTCGCTGTTTATCCGAAATGCTCTGTTCGTGTGCCACGCAGGTCTCTTTCTTATGGATATGCCACAACAGGCTCAACCACTACTGGATCACCTTTCTTTGTGCGTGAGAATAAAGCGGTAGGCTTATAGAGATTCCATACACCAGCAGCTATATCCAGAAATACACGCGCCGTTTTACCGTTAAAAACTGGTGAGCGATTATTGTCGGCAGGTATCCAGCTGGCATGCATGAGTGCAGACAGTTTCTTGATTACTTCTGTTTCTAACCGGATGATTTTTGGCGGTGTGCCATCTTCGTAATCTGCAGCAACTATCATCGTCAGTTGCGCAGGATCTATGGTCAGATATGCATCTGCTTGATGAGTGCTAACTGGTTCCAGCGATTCTAACATCAACGGTACAAATGCCACAAGCGGCAACGGATACACGAGTGGATGCAGCGGCTTTGATCTGCCCACTAACCACATATTCGCGTGATCTATACCCACGGTACTGCCATTAAGGTTGAGGGCAACGTCAAATACACGCCGATTAGTTGGCCGTTTGATCAGAAGATTTTGGTCATAGAGGTGTTGATAACTTTTGCGGTGCGCAGTTGAAAAGTAATCTCTGCCCTGCAGATTGTCACCGGCAGAAAATGCATTAATAACCGAACCGAACATTGGATGCCACGCGTACGATGCCGTCTCATGCTGAATTGGCGTACCCAGCATACACAGGACGTCGACAAATAAATCACCCGGGCAGGATGCCAGATTAAGCGCAATGTTGCCCCCATGACTGTGCGCAACAATATGCAATTCAACGGTTACATATCGTTTTTTGAGTGTCTCCATTACCAGGCACAGTTCTTGATATAATTCACGCGCCGCCTCTTGGCGATACTGATGGCTCAGTAACCCTAAGTGGCCAAATGCATAATAAAAGCGATGTTCGGGCGCTGACGGTACAAAAGCCGTTATGGTGTCGTACACTGCGGTGAGCCCATACGCAGCTTTCTTCTTTTCATCTTCGGTCAAAGCACCCGCATGAACAGAACCTAAAATAGACACCCCTATTTCATGCAACCCGAGATCGAGCATCAACTGATCTTGCAAAATAACCGGGTTTCGACGCACTTCATTGACAAATTGCACATAGCG
>Ga0206953_1179_pt1 | contig 9996 bp, 8 predicted proteins | sample Alteio_BWOrgHeat_36_FD_152977 | JGI IMG/M metagenome (GOLD analysis project Ga0206953, IMG submission 152977) | Enriched cells from forest soil in Barre Woods Harvard Forest LTER site, Petersham, Massachusetts, United States -... | ecosystem: Environmental > Terrestrial > Soil > Temperate forest > O...
TGTTCAAAGTTCAACCTTAAACACGAATCTATTTACTTTGAAGCCGGATGGGGGCACAGCAAAAAAAGAACCTCACTCCAAAATGGAAGCGGGGATTGAAAAACAAAGGAAGGTGGGCGGGGGATTATTCCTTCGCCACTTTCAACGTGATCGCATCGCCTGCATCTGTAGTAATGCGGAGGTAATACGTGCCCGGCGGCAAATTGGGTGCGGGGAGCGTTGCTTGATGGGAGCCGGGTAATTCCAATTGATATTTCACATTACCAATGGGAACCGAACGGCCTAATACATCTCGAAGCTCCATCGTAACAAGCGCAGTGCGGCCCATTTGGTACGAAATGTGTATCTCATCCTTCACGGGGTTCTCCAAAAGCTGGGCGGTGAGTAAAGCTTGTGAAGTAATCGGAGAACTTGACTGTACACCTGCGAATTGCGGCCCCATCAGAATTTCGAGACTATCCTGAAACAATGTGGGAACCACTGTATCCGTAAATGGATGCGCCAATGTATCGATATTGATGGAATCATTTAGATACATGTCACCCGGTTTGAAGGTTTTAAGAATGGAATCAAGCCAATGCCAATGACGTGAGGAGGCAGCAGCATTGTAAGTAGTTGCGAATCCAGCAGCAAGCGCAGGGCACTTCCCACTTTCAAGAATGTATTTACAAATAGACATTGCAGCTGGTGCATTGTTTTGCACAGCAGAAAGCATATCATCAACATCATTACAGTACCAATTCGTATCTGGATTAAGGTATAACACCTGTTTTAAGAATGACAAGAAGTCAGGCCAACGTCCAGGCCCACCTGCCGTCCACTCCGATTCGTCACCATTTATATCGGAGAAAGCACGCCAGGCCTCTGGATAAAACGGGCAATGCTCCAGAAAAACGCGAGCGGTATCATACCCCTCTGGTTGAATACGATTAGATTCCAAGGCATACTCCTCAGTTCCCAATAAACCACAAGGTGATAGTGTAGAGTCAATATGGAAATATGACTGAGGAACGAAGCTCTTCTTTTTTGAGAGGAGTCCACTCGAACAAGAGAACCCTGGATTCGTAGGGGCCGAAGAAAGATGCCCGCCTGAAATGCTAACACCATAGGTGCTTGGTGCACCACCTCCCCAATAGTTATTTGTGATATTTGAACCCTGTCCGTTAGCTCGATTGCTTGCGAGTAGGAATAGCGCAATGAGCAAAATCGACGATGTCTTTTTCATTACATTTTTGGAGCAGCGTGAAAATAATGCACCTACCCCCATATACAAGAACGCACTGGGTCGCTTGGGTTACAAATAAATCTTATATTTGGAAATGCATTGCTGTAAGAAGCGCATCAAGGTCAGTCAATCGGGGTGAATGAAAGTAGGCATTCAGAGCGAGGCTGTCTAAGACGTAACACAAAGATACCCTGTTTAATAACGCGAAGAGTTACAAAATTTTAGAAAAAAGTTACATAATTCACACATTTGTCTCTGGGAAAGCTAATAAAGTCAAGAATCTTTCGTAATCTCTTGACATTGTTCTTTTTCCTTCGTATATTTGGTAGTGCAGTGATAGGCACCTGTTTCAGTTAAGAAGTAAGAGTTAAAAGTATGGGTGCTCGCATTCATTGAAAATCGGGAATATGCTTTTCTTTATGAAATTAATGAAAAAGTTGATGGAGTACTCCATACGTTCATGAAAAACAAATGCGTTTGCGGGTAATAAGCACCCATTGCTGAAAGAAAAATTGTCGAGAATGTCTTAAAAACTCTACAGTTTATGAATTATGAATTCAAGAGAGAGAAAGGCACCTATTTCTTAGGGAAAGGATGCGGGGATGAAAAAGCGGTCGGGAACTGGCTTCCGGACACAAATGCCGAAAAATTTTGCGCTGTCTGGAAGAAAGCGGCGAAATTAGCTCGGAATCGAGGGTGATTATGAAGTACAAATGCGTTTTTGTTTTTGGTCACCATTAGGGAAGAATAGAAGAATGAAGGATGAGGGATGAAAGGCAAAGTTTGAAGAGGGAGGGACGAAAAGAGTGGGAGATGCCGTTATAGGGGCATGGATCGTAGAAAATTTATCGGAAATGTTTTTGCCACGGTCGCGGGAAGCGCGGTTGTTGGCAGTATTGCAGAGCTTACCCGCGCGCCGCTTGCCAAGGCGCGGGCTAAGGTGGCGTCGTTCGGTGCGAAGGACGTTCGCGAGGTTCCGCTCGAACTTGCGGATACGCCCGAACTCGCTGCGGTGGGCGGGACATATCATCTGGAGTACGTGGATCTGGGGCGCGATATTCTGGTCGTTCACGTCGAGCCAAATAAATTCGTGGGTGTGGATATTAAATGTACGCATCGCGGCTGTGACCTGGATTATCAGGCCGATGGGAAGAAATTTGTCTGCCCGTGCCATGGCTCGGAGTTCGATCTGTATGGCCGTGTGACGAAGGGTCCGGCGCAGAAGCCGCTGAACTTTTATCATGCGGAGCAGAAGGGTACGGAGGTGATCGTGACGGTCTATGGTGCGGGGGATGCGCCGCCGGCGAATTCGATCCCGCCATCGGCAGACTCGATGAAAACGATGCTTCCGGATTCGGGCGCTGCGATGAAAGTTCCATCGGACACAACGCAGATGCGGCGGGATAGCAACTAAAATGTGGATTCCACGTTTCGGTAATTCGTGAAAGCCAGCGCCGATCAATTAGACCGAATCCGTGAAGCGACGAATATCGTCGATCTTGTTTCGGAGCACGTTCGTCTGAAAAAACGGGGCAGGAATTTTATCGGACTGTGCCCATTCCACAATGAGAAAACGCCCTCGTTCAACGTGCTGGAAGATCGGGGTATCTTCAAGTGCTTCGGCTGCGGCAAGGGTGGCGATGTGTTCTCCTTCGTGATGCAGATCGAAGGATTAACGTTCCCGGAAGCGATCCAGAAGCTCGCGAAGCGGGCGAATATCGAGATCGAAGGCGAACGTCCGGAAGCGGAAGATGCGGCACGAAGCGAGCGGGAATCGCTGTATTATGCGCTGCGCGAGGCGGCGGCATATTATTACCGTGTGCTTCGCTCGCCGGATGGCGCTGCGGCATTGACCTACGCTCGCGGGCGTGGTTATGACGATGAGATCATGCGGAAGTTTGGTCTTGGCTATGCGCCGGAACGAGCTGGACTGCTGATGGATCATCTTGTCAACAAAGGGATCGATAGTGATAAGCTCGAACATGCGGGATTGACCGGAAGGCGAGATTCGGGAGAATCGTATGAGCGATTTCGCGGCAGATTAATGTTCCCGGTGTTCAATGCGACGGGCCGTATCGTCGGTTTTGGCGGACGTATCATGCCAGGCGCTCCAAAGGAACTCGCGAAGTATATTAATTCCCCCGACACACAGATCTATCATAAGTCGCAGATACTCTATGGGCTTTTCCAAGGAAAGGATGCGATCCGAAGAGCAGGATTCGCGATACTTGTTGAAGGATATGCCGATGTGCTTGCGGTGTTTCAATCAGGGATCGAAAATGTCGTGGCGGCATCAGGAACTTCGCTGACGGTCGAGCAGCTTCAATTGCTCCGGCGTTATACGACGTCGATCGTTCTCCTGTTCGATGCCGATACAGCCGGCAAAAATGCTACGATGCGCGGCATCGAGCTTGCCATTGAAGCGGGATTCGATGTGAACACGGTGATCCTTCCTTCGGGGGAAGATCCGGACAGCTTTATTCGGTTGAACGGCAGAGAAGCGTTCGAATCGGCGTTGGAGCATCGTCAGAGCTTCATTGAAACGAAAGCGCAGTGGTTTGAAGAGCAAGGTGCATTTCGCGATCCGGGACGCATGGCGCAAGCGGTGCGATCTATTGTCGAGACGATCGCGAAAGTTCCGGACTCGATCAAGCGTGCGTTGTTCATTCAAAAGCTTGGCGAGCGATTTCATTTGAGCGAACAACTGCTTTCAACGGAACTTGCAAAGTTTTCCTCGAATACGCGCGATCAGGAGGAACGGCGGTATTACGTTCCCGAACCGGATGTTGAAGAAGAGCATAGTGAGGTGATGGAGCACGATTTTGTCGTTTCGGGTTCCGAGGGAGCCTTGCTTGAAGCGATGCTTACCGATCCCGTAGCGGTGGATGCGCTTATCGAGTCGGAGGAATTTCAACTCGAGCTTATTTCGCATCCGAACGTCAGGGAACTGTTAGGCTATCTTCTACAGCGCGTAGAAGAGGATGATCCGCCGCAGATTTCGCAGTTGCTGGATGAATATCGTGGCAGGCCGGAGTTCGAGTTCCTTCTGACGACCTATGGCATGGCCCGTGCATCGTTCAGCAGCAATTGGGATGACCATTCTGAGCAGGAGGGGGTAGCGGTTTCGCTGGCGCGACAGGCCATCGATGAATTACAGCGTGGAAAAATCGTGCGGCGCCAACGTGAACTATCTTCGAACGCGTTTAACGAGGGCTTTTCGGATGATGCACTGAGGGAAATTCTTGCGTCGTATGAACGTCCGGTAATGCAGAAAAAGCATGATCAACAGATCGGCGGGGAATCGGCATGAAGACGCCAGAATTTTTTGATGCCGAGGCTGCCCAGTGGAATGACCGTTACGCGAGCGATCCGCGCTTCCGACGTCGCTTTGAAAAGATCACGAAGATTTTGGATCGAATAATTCCTTCTCATGACGGCTGTGCGCTCGATGTAGGATGCGGAACGGGAATCTTTAGTCAGTACCTTTCGAGAAAAGGATGGACCGTAAGGGCGATCGACGCATCGCCAGACATGATCGAGCAAGCAAAGGCAATGGACGCTTCTGGTAAGATCGAATTCTCGAACGATACGATAGAGTCTTTCGCATTAGCTCCCAATTCATTTGATCTCATTCTTTGCCTAAGTATGCTGGAGTATGTCGAGGATGATGAGGTGGCGATTCAAAAATTCCATCAACTATTGAAGCTGGGTGGATTGCTTGTCGTAACCGTCCCGAATAAGGCCGGAGTTTTGCGGAAGCTAGAGGGAATTGTTTTTGGAATACGAACGATCACGCGCGACAGAGTTTTTAGCGGTCGTGGCGAATATCTCAAATTTCAGAAGCGGCAATATACACCGTTTGAACTTGATATTCTTATGCGTCAATTAGGGATGAGGAAAAAGCAGGGAATGTTCTTGAGCGGTGGATTAACTAATCCTCCCTGGCTGCTGCCGATCGTTGAGCGTCGTTTCTGGGCAGCGATGTATGGCGCGGTTTACGAGAAAAAATGAAGCACCCCCGACTTTGTCAGTGGCTCGGATAGATCTGATAGACCATAAAGTAGATGATGACCCCCGTAGCGCTGACATAGAGCCAGATGGGATAGGTCCACTTTGCAATGGCTCGGTGCTTTCGGAATTTTTTCTTTAATCCGCGAAGCAATGTAATAGTGGCAAGAACGGGAACCGTAACCGCAAGAATGGTATGCGACGTGAGCAGTGTAAAATAGATCGGACGGATGATACCTGTTCCACCAAAATGCAAAATACCAGCATTAAAATGATACGTTAAATAACAAATGAGAAATACAATCGAGGTGATATATGCTGAGATCATCAGTGCGCGGTGCTGATGAACTGCGTTATGTTTTATTCGATTTCGAGCGAGAAGCAGGAGTATGGCACAGGTTCCATTCAGGGTAGCATTCACTGCCGGAAGATCCGAAATGCTCATGGATTCTCCTCGTTTTCGAGCGCGTCGATATCTGCAAGCAATTGTTTCTGTCCTTCTTCCTCCAATCCATTAAAATAACCGCGGACATGTCCCTTCGCATCTATCAGTGCGAATCGGGGACTATGAACGATAGGAACTCGCTGCTCGCCTCCAACGGAATCGAGCGGCAGATGGAATCCCGTTTTTACGAGCGAATAGATTTGGGATGTCGTTCCGGTAAGGAAGGTCCAGCGTTCGGTATTGGCATGATGGTCATTAGCGTAAGCAAGCAGGGTGTCGGGGGTATCATGCAGAGGATCGACACTGATAGATGCGAAGCGAATATCTGGTTTATCGTTCAAAGCCGATTGCAGAGAGATCATTTTTGCGGTAAGGGTCGGACAAATGCTGGAGCAATGAGTAAAGATCATGTCGGCAACCCAAATATGACCACTGAAGTTTTGGAGGGAAGCTGTTTTTCCATTTTCATCCGTAAGTGAAAAATTTGGGAGCTGACCAAAATCTTCAAGCTGGCGGACGTTCTGGTGCTGCCACTTTGCAATGGCAAAACCAGCAATGAGCACTAATGATAAAGAAAGAACGCTCCAAAGGATGCGCTGTGAGGTTCGTGAGGGCATAGTTGGTTCTGTTAACAGACCCTCGCTTCGCGTCGTGCCCTTTTCATTGCTTGAAAAACTTCAAATATGCTTCTAATATAAACTACTATTGCCTGGATGTGGTTTGGTGACCCGAGACAAAGAAGTCTGCCCACGTGGCGTAATTGGTAGCCGCAAGGGACTTAAAATCCCTTGGCCGTAAGGCCGTGCCGGTTCGAGTCCGGCCGTGGGCACACGGATGACCCCTCATCATTATGTTAGAAATTAATGGAGTTATAGTGCGATTGCTGAAAATCGAGGGTATGTTTTGACTCAACTCTCCTCTTTAATCCAACACCGGATGTATTTCAAACCCCTAAAATTTTGCTAAAATCGGGCGAATTGGATAATAAAAGTTGGAATTTGCACCTTACCTCTAAAAAGTTTGTATTTTTGAACAGAATCCTTTAAGTTGGTTCTCTCGCTTCAACATCTTAAAGGCATTGTAGAAATAGCAATGGCGTCGTCGTCAATGCGGATTCCCGCTGAATTTCGCCGTTTAATCGGCTGAGGGCAGTCCCTTCGTCGTTGAAATTCAGGTTGCAAGGTTTTGCGAAGATTTAAGGTATTTATCCCTCGAGAATGGTACTCTTGTTGGAAAACAGTTTATTTACATCGAATTAATATGAAGAACATGAAGAGATCACTGACGCTCATCATTTTTGCGTTGTTACTCTCAGTAACAACGACAATACTATTTACAGCGAATTCCTCCGCCCAGACGAATCCTTCGTCATCGTCGGTCGCCGGTCACACTCCAGACATTCCACATCTGATAAGCTATCAGGGTTTGCTGACGAGTGTCCCAGGGTTGCCAATACAGGATGGTACCCATTTGCTTACGATCCGATTTTATTCGGATGCACAAGGCGATAATCCTGCGGTATGGCAGGACGTCTTTCATGTTGAGACGAATGGTGGAGTTTTCTCCATTATTCTTGGCTCCCAAGCGCCGTTGCCGGATGCCTCAGTCATGTCCCAGCCACTTTGGATCGGGGTTACTATTGACAGCTCGGAGTTTCGTCAGCTTTCACAGTTTACCGCTTCGCCGTATGCTCTGACAGTTGCGAACGGGGCGATCACTGGTGAAAAAATGGGAACAGACTACGTTGGCTCGATCTCCATCAATGGAACGAGGATTACCGGCAAGGGATCGAATATTAATTTCATGGCTGGAGATGGACTTCAATTAAGTTACGACTCGCTATCGAGTGCGATTTGGCTAACTGCTCCCGGAAGTGGAGTACCGTTAGGCCGGGGAATGAAAACTCAGACGCTCAATCCCTATATTAACAACCAAACGGCTCAGGAAACAAGCGCGAATTTCAATATCGATGGGAGCGGCACGATCGGTACAAATCTTACGGTTGGTGGAACCTCGACCTTTAACGGCAATGTCAATATTACCGGCACGCACACGTTGGTTGTTGGTGGTGGACTTAATGTGGGTGGTACATTTACTGTAAGCGGCCCCTTTAATGTCGGTAGTTCCCTTAGTGTTGGTTCCACGCTTAGTGTGGGTGGTGCACAGAGTATTGGCGGTGCGTTAAGCATCGGTGGTAATGAAACAGTCGGTGGCAATAGTGCAATTGGCGGCAATTCCTCGATCGGTGGTAATACGTCAATTGGTGGTAACCTTTCTATTGGAGGTACGACAACTCCCAAACTATCGACTGCAAGTGGCAATTCTACAATGGTCGTTACGAATGCATTGGGTGCTCTTGCAGGTGGACCGACATGGAATGGCAGTACTAATACAATAACTGCTAATCTCATTGGGAATGCATCGGGTTTCGCCGGGAGTCTTTCTGGAGACGTGACCGGCACCCAAAGCGCCACGGTCGTTGATAAACTTCAGGGTAAAAGCATCGCAAGCACTGCTCCAACGAATGGACAATTCCTCATTTGGAATTCAGCAAATAATCAGTACCAACCGGGAACGGTTCCAGGTGTCGCTGGCCCTACGGGGCCGGCGGGAACAACCGGCTCTACTGGAGCAACTGGCCCACAAGGCCCAATCGGCAATACGGGAGCGACCGGCCCACAAGGTCCAATCGGTAATACAGGCGCCACTGGTGCGCAAGGTCCGATCGGCAATACGGGAGCGATCGGCCCACAAGGCCCAATCGGCAATACGGGAGCGACCGGCGCGCAAGGTTCGATCGGTAATACAGGTGCCACCGGCGCACAAGGTCCGATCGGTAATACAGGCGCCACCGGTGCGCAAGGTCCGATCGGTAATACAGGCGCCACAGGCGCGCAAGGTCCGATCGGTAATACAGGCGCCACAGGCGCGCAAGGTCCGATCGGTAATACAGGTGCCACAGGCGCGCAAGGTCCGATCGGCAATACAGGTGCAACAGGCGCGCAAGGTCCGATCGGCAATACAGGTGCAACAGGCGCGCAAGGTCCGATCGGTAATACAGGTGCCACCGGTGCGCAAGGTCCGATCGGTAATACGGGCGCCACCGGCCCTGCAGGTCCATCAATTCCATCTTCGAACAATACACAAGATATTGGTTCATCCTTAAACGAGTGGCACAATCTTTATATTGGCGGATCGATCTATCCGAATCTTGGTGCCGGATTGGTCAAAAGTAACGGAGCAGGCAATGCTCTTTCGATCGCCACAGCGGGAACCGATTATCAGACTCCACTCTCATTTTCAAACGGCCTGACGAATAATTCTGGGGTTGTTTCGCTTGGAGGATCCATCTCGGCAAACACGGACATTCCGCTTGGAGGGCACAATGTAACACTCAGCGGGAGTGGAATGGTGGGTATCGGGACGAATAGTCCGAAAGAAGTGCTGGATGTTGTTGGTAATATCCACGCGTCGGGTATGATACACTCGGGCAACAGCATTATTATTGACGGTACTTCGACACCGCGAACCATTACCGGTGATGCGACCATGAGCATCACGACAACTGCCGGAGACATTCAGATAAATTCGGCAGGTAACGTTTCTCTCGGGACTGCCATTGTCGGCGGTTTGGTTCAATCGGCAGCAACGAGCGGTAACCTTTCGAATGGGAATCTTTCAGGCGATGTGACCACGAACGGTTCTCTCGTCTCTTCTATTGCAACGAACTCGGTGGCAGGAGCGCATATCGTCAGCGCGATCAATTCGAACTCTTCGACAGGGACGATCGATGCCGCGAACGGTGGTACGGGGCTTGCTGCTTCGACCGGCGCTCAATTCCTGCGCGGCAATGGTTCCGGAGGGTGGACATCCGGCCCAATTCAATCGGGAGATATTCCAGCCGCTTCTGGAAATTACATCCAAAACCAAAACGCAGTTGCTCAGCCGGGGGCAACCTTCAATATTTCTGGAGGCGGCACCTTCGGTGATACCGTCAAGGCGAATAATGTCATTCCATTAACCGATCTTGGTGGCTCGCTTGGAACTCCCAAGAAACGTTACGATAAATTGTATCTTGGGCGTAACTCGCTAGTGATGAGCGGCACAGCTGACCAGACAACCTTTTCAATCGATCCAGATACGGGGTTAATCATTACTACGGTTGATACAGTTGGTAATAAAGCTACTTCGTCAACAACGACGATAACGCCGAACGGAACTTTGACCACTTCCGGTGTAGTAACAGATAGCGTCTGAGTTTTCATTCCCCGGCCTAACGGTACTCCACTTCCGGGAGCAGTTAGCCAAATCGCACTCG
>Ga0206953_1142_pt3 | contig 9931 bp, 9 predicted proteins | sample Alteio_BWOrgHeat_36_FD_152977 | JGI IMG/M metagenome (GOLD analysis project Ga0206953, IMG submission 152977) | Enriched cells from forest soil in Barre Woods Harvard Forest LTER site, Petersham, Massachusetts, United States -... | ecosystem: Environmental > Terrestrial > Soil > Temperate forest > O...
TGTCGATGAGCTTACCGGCAATCGCCGCGCCCAGAACGGGCGCCATCAGGTCGCGCGCTTCCAGCCGGCATTGGGAGGCACGCTGAGTCTTTCCCGCACGAATGCTTTTTTCCTGGGCGGCGGCAAAGCGCTGATGAATGCGTACTATGCAGCCGCTGAACGCCTGGGAGTGAGCGTGGTCTACGACACTGAAGTCCGGACGCTTTGCCTGGTGAACGGCACGGCACGAGAAGTGGTGGCTGTGAAGGACGGAGTGTCCGTCACGATCCGTCCAAAGGCGGTGGTGGTTTGCGCCGGGGGATTCCAGGCCAACATCGAGTGGTTGCGTGAATATTGGGGAGACGCAGCGAGCAACTTCATTATCCGCGGGACTCCTTATGCAAAAGGCGTGGTGTTGAGGAATTTGCTGGACCAGGGTGTCGCTTCGATCGGGGATCCGACACAGTGCCATGCGGTGGCCGTCGACGCGCGCGCGCCGAAATTTGACGGCGGAATTGTATCTCGCCTGGACTGCGTGCCTTTCAGCATCGTGGTGGACAGAAACGGGCGGCGCTTTTATGACGAGGGCGAGGATCTCTGGCCGAAACGGTACGCGATCTGGGGCCGGCTGGTGGCCGGGCTCCCCGAGCAGATCGCTTATGCCATCATGGATGCTAAATCGGAGAGCCTGTTTATGCCTTCGGCTTTTCCCCCGATCCGTGCGCAAAGTATTGGCGAGCTGGCGCGGAGCCTTGGCGTTGAAGCGAGCGCGCTGGAATCGACAGTGCGAAATTTCAACAAGGCTGTGATTCCGGGCAAATTCAACCCGAATGCCCTGGATGGTTGCCGGACGGAGGGAGTTGATCCGCCGAAGACGCATTGGGCGCGGCCGATCGATGAGCCGCCATTTACAGGTTATCCATTGCGGCCAGGGATCACGTTCACGTATCTGGGAGTGAAAGTGGACCGGGATGCGCGCGTCCTGATGAAAGACGGGCGACCGTCCGCGAATCTATTTGCCGCGGGAGAGATCATGGCCGGCAATATTCTGGGCGAAGGCTACATCGCAGGCGTGGGCATGGCGATTGGCACCGTCTTCGGTAGAATTGCCGGAAGAGAGGCGGCCAAGCTTGCGCTCCAGTGAAGCTGCGCAGGAGGTGCAACGCTGCATCGAAATTTGTAACGCGTGCCGCTACTGCGAAGGATACTGCGCCGTTTTTCCGGCAATCGAGCTGCAACGGCAGTTCACGACCGGTGATTTAACGTATCTTGCCAACCTTTGTCACGACTGCCGGGGGTGCTATTACTCCTGCCAGTACGCGCCGCCTCATGAGTTTGCGCTGAATTTGCCGAAAGCGATGGCGGATCTTCGCCTGGAAACGTACGAGCATTACGCCTGGCCGCGTGCACTCGCCGGCCTATTCCGGCGGAACAGCGTCACGATAGCGGCGGGCACGCTGCTCGGCACCGCTGGTTTCGTTTGGTTCGCCGATCGATACCGATCGTTTGGCATTTTTGGCCTGGAACAGACGGGTGCGTTTTACGCCGTTATCCCCGAGTCGGCGATGATCGCGGTCACCGGAGGTGCGATGCTTTTCGCGCTTCTGGCGCTGTGCGTCGGACTGCGCAATTTCTGGCGCGATACAACCAAGCCGACAACGCTCGGCGCGCCAGCGCTCTTAGCGGCACTCACCGACGTCCTAACGCTTCGGAATCTAGGTGGAGGGGGAGATGGGTGCAACGTCCGCGATGAAGCGTTTTCCCAATCCCGCCGCTACTTTCACCAGGCGCTGTTTTACGGGTTTTTGCTTTGCTTTGCCTCCACATGCACGGCGGCGATCTACGAACATATCTTCGGCTGGATTGCTCCTTATTCTTTCTTCAGCCTGCCCGTTTTATTTGGCACCGCGGGCGGCGTAGGAATGCTGATTGGAGCCGCGGGACTGCTGAAGATTAAAATCAGTGCCGACCCGGAGCCTGCGTCCAAGGCGCTATTCGATATCGATTATTCGTTTCTGGCGCTCGTGTCCGTGGCCGCAGCATCTGGGCTGCTGCTGCTGGCGTTGCGCAACACCGTGGCCATGAGCATGCTGCTGGCGGCACATCTTGGCGTCATTGTGGCGCTCTTCCTGATGCTGCCGTACTGCAAGTTTGTGCATGGGATATATCGGGCGGCTGCGCTGCTGCGATATGCCACGGACCGGCAAAGGCGCTTGCAGAAAAACGCCACTGCCGCAGAGAGCGTGGGCGCCTGAGAGCTACGTATGGCGATGACTAATCCCGAGATCTGTCAACAAACCGGCCCGAGCGCGGGCTCCATTGTGCGCGTAGCCAGCGGCAATTTTCTGGAGATGTACGACTTCATGGTGTACGCCTACTATGCGTCGTACATCGCGAACGAGATCTTCCCGTCCGACAATCATTTCGCATCGTTGATGCTCACGTTGGGAACCTTCGGCGCCGGCTATCTCATGCGCCCGCTAGGCGCGATCGTTTTGGGCGCATACATTGACCGCACCGGCAGGCGAAAGGGTCTCATCCTCACATTGACTCTGATGGCTGCAGGCACATTCGTGATCGCCTGCACGCCTGGGTACCGGAAGATCGGCATCGCTGCTCCCATCATTGTTGTTATGGGCCGCTTGCTCCAGGGTTTCTCCGCGGGAGTGGAGCTGGGCGGTGTGTCGGTATATCTGGCGGAGATTGCCACGCCCGGCCACAAGGGTTTTTACTGCGCCTGGCAATCCGCGAGCCAGCAGCTGGCGGTCATGATGGCTGCATTTCTAGGAGTCACGCTCAGCCTGATCCTGCCGCCGCAAACGATGAGTGCCTGGGGCTGGCGGCTGCCTTTTCTAATCGGGTGCCTGATGATCCCGCTGATCTTTTGGCTCCGGCGATCGCTTGCGGAGACTAAAGCGTTCATGGCACGCAAATTTCGCCCGGAGACCTCCGCGATTTTGGCCTCGCTGGCGACCAATTGGAAAATTATTGTGGTGGGAATGCTTCTCTCGACCATGACCACCGTCTGCTTTTACCTGATCACCGCTTACACACCGACATTCGGCCGCGAGGTCTTACATTTAACCAGCCGCCAGGCGTTGTTCGTTACCCTGTGCGTTGGCCTTTCCAATTTCATCTGGCTGCCGATCGGTGGCGCGATATCGGACAGGGTGGGACGAAGGCCGTTGCTGATCCTGTTTACTGTTGCCACGCTGGTTACCGCTTATCCCGCGATGTCCTGGCTCGTCGGCAGTCCGTCAACCAGCCGGCTACTGCTTGTTGAGCTTTGGTTCTCCTGTATCTTTGGCTGCTACAACGGGGCGATGGTGCCGTTTCTGGTAGAAATCATGCCGCTCGAAGTGCGCACTTCAGGCTTTTCGCTGGCGTTTAGCCTGGCCACTGCGATCTTCGGGGGTTTTACGCCAGCGATCAGCACTTACCTGATCCATATCACAGGAAACCAGGCTATTCCCGCTGTCTGGTTATCCGTAGCGGCCGCCTGCGGGCTCGGCGCGACGGCGTTAACCGGCCTGCGGCGATTTTTCTGGCAGGCGGCGGCACCCGAAGCGTCAACTTATTAGGCGGATAAAGGTATTAGGGGGTAAAAACAATGACCATCGCGGTCGCCCTGCCCTGCAAGGAAGCCTTGCTGATTTGCGCGGACGAACAAGTATCGGGTCCAAACGGAGAGAAGTATTTCGAAGAGAGAATCTCCTGCGTGGAGCTGTTTGGATCGGTGGTGGTTTCCAGCTACGGGGGCGTCTCCGAGTTATGGAAAGAGGCCACCGATAAAATCGGCCGAAGGCTGCTCGAACTCCAGGGGCCCGACGAAGAGGGCGATGTTTGCGTGACGCCGCAGGCCATTTACGACACCGCGGACGAAGTCTTCAACGGGATGGGCCGGCCGTTGAACCTGCAGATGGTCATTGGCGTAGGCGGTGTCTTTGACACGCCGGAACTTCTTGTTTTCGACCAGGGAGCCATCCATCGCGCGAGCGGCATTACGTGCGTGGGCGCCAGCGAGTCGTCTGTGATTCGATATCTGGCGGACAATCTTTATTCGCCGTCGCTGAATTTGGAAGCGGCAAAGAATCTGGGTATCTACCTGATCTCAAAGGCGGCACAATACGTCAACGGCGTTAGTGCGCCGATCGACGCCGTGGTGATCGCGGGGCACCAGCCCGAATGGCTGGGTGACACGGAAATCAAAGAGAGAGAAGCCGCCATGCTGGGCCGGGAAAAAGCGCTGCTGAAACAGATACTCGTGCCGCCCTTCTCTTCCTCGGCCAGCTGGCCGTGACACCGTTCGCCAATCGGGTGTAAGCTGATGCGAATTCCCCAGCCCAAAGGGAGGGTGACTTGAATTTCGAAAAGATACTCAAATCGATGGCGATGATGGCTGTGGTGACCTTGGTTGCGTTGACCATGGCGTCTGCCCAAGGTAAGCAAATGACCTTGACCGGCGTTGTAAGCGATGTGGCTTGCGGCGCTACACACCAGATGAAGAACATGAGTCCCGCAGACTGTGCACGTGCATGCGCCAAGAAGAGCGGCTATGCCCTGGTTGTAGGGAATGACGTTTACAAGGTAATGGGGCATGAGGCGGACTTCGACAAGTATGCGGCCGAGACGGTGACTGTAAAGGGCACTGTGGACGGCAAGACTGTGACTGTGGACTCTGTGATGCCAGCGAAGAAGGCTTCTTCTTACTAGTCAGTCTAATCCTAACAAGACCTGCCGTGGTTGAGTGAATCCCGGAATCGCACGGTGGGTGATTTGGGGGCGAAGCAGAGCGGCACTACCGAATTAAACGAGCTTCGATTCGGTAGTGCGACCGCCCATCCTACGCGGGGGGTCTTATGCGCAAATGGGTCTCTGCGGTAGCGGCATTAGCTGTCGTCACTCTCGTTTCTGGGGCTTTCGGTCAGCGCAGAGGGCTTCCGCCCAACGTGCCTCCGAATCCGAATTGGGTGGTCACCAAGTGGGGCACCCCTCCAGCCGGCACAGACTGGCAAAGTCTCAAGTCTGTGGATTCGGTAGATTACGATCCCAACGGCAAGGGATCCATCGTGGTTCTGGTCACACCGCAAGCCCCCTCCGACCCCGCGGTGTGGGTCTTCGATTACGACGGCAAGCTGCAGAGGGAATGGGGCGCCAATCTCTTCACGCGTCCGTACGACATGCTTGTGGATCGCTTCGGGAAGCTGTGGGTCATCGACGAAACCCAGAACTTTATTGATGGCGTCGCGCAGCTCCACACTCGCGTACGTAAACGGCGATCCCATATCCTGCAGCGTCGTGAACCCGGCGTACATATCCTTCAGCGCATAGTTCAGCCCGATGAACGCAGCCCGCCCATCGTTCGGCTGCTGCTCCTGAAATAGATGGACGTGGCGGTCGATCAAGCCAGGCAGCACCGTCGCGCGGCTCAGGTCAATGACTCTCGCGCCATCCGGAATCTGCACCTTGTCGGCGGGCCCAACGTCGGCGATTCGATCGCCCTTCACCACGATCACTTGGTTCGTCAGCATCTTCCCCGACTTCGAATCGAAAAGCCTGCCCGCGCGAATGGCCACGCCCTGCGGCGGCGGAGATTGCATCTCCATTTTCGACGGGTCGAATGGTCCCGCCTCGGGCCGAACGGTCTGGGATCTCGCCGTATTACCACACAAGCACAAAACGGCCACAAACAGCCCCAGCATCGTTCGCGGCAAAAATTTTGACCCTATCAAAGAATCCTCCAGATTAAGGATGTTTCCGCGGTTCACTCCCGCGCCAGAGCTGTTTTATTACTCTTCTGCACCCCTTCTTCTACACCTCGATTGCCGAGTTTCATACCAAAAAGCGAGGGCTGGCGTACCGGACTTTCTCGCCTTAGCCGTGTTTAGCTGCGAAAGCAGAACGAATTTGCCGCGAAATGACATTGATTTGACGCCCACGTTACAAACGCGCCCTAGTGCCGTCGCCATTTTCGCATCTCACTCCCCAGTACGCGGATGAAATCCAACTAACGGAGGGAGATTCATCATGACAGGGGATAACGTGTTGACGGGCCAAAAACAAAAACTCTCGATCTCGCAGCGGCGCGTGCGATCCTTTTTGAAATGGGGCTCGAAATTGGCGGCGGTCTTGGTTCTTTCTATCCCGGCATACGCTCAGTATGGCGGGACGACTGGAACATCAGGTTCCGGCACTCCAAGCTATGGGAATGGAAAGGCCATCGGCATCGGCGTCGGAGCTGCCGCCGGAGGTGCAATTGCACTCTACGCAGTTATGCATCGTGCCAGCACGATCAGTGGTTGTGTGGAAAGAGGCGACGACGGCCTACGCCTCAACGACACGAAACGCGGGCAGACGCTATCGCTCGTGTCTGGCAGCGCTGACATTAAATCCGGCGAGCGTCTAGAATTGAAGGGCAAGATCATCAAGGACAAGAGCGGCAGTCAGAGTTTCCGCACGGCAAAGGTTGTGAAGGACTTGGGAACTTGCACGGCGGCAGGGAATTAGCCTGGCTTCACCTCGGGGCGGATCAATTCCGCCCCGTTGCTCCGCCTGCTACACCTTGAATTTTCGGACGAACTGGCCGTTATTCTCCCAGCGAGTGGTCTTCGTCTGCAGCGCCGCCGCTTCCGGCTGAACTCCATTCGCGTCCGTTGCACGAGATACGATGGTGTGGTCTCCGGGTGTTAGCCCGCTCCACTCGTACGTGAATAGCTTCCAGGAGAATTGGGTGGCCGATTTGTCGACGGTAGCCGGTTGCCACTGTCCGTCATCCACACGAACCTCAACCGACCGCAACGGCGTCCCGTCGTTGAGCACGAATCCGGTGATTGCGTATCTGCTGCCGTTGCGGGTGAGCCTGGCAACCATCGATTTCAGCTGCATGCGTGATACCGACGTCTCTTCCCAGACACTCTCGTCTCCAACTTTTCTCTCCATCATCGTCACGTAATCCCTCGCCATGAACCTCCCCATGAACCGTGTGTCTTGGACATGGATATGATTCAGCCACTTCACATTGGCGATGCCATACCAACCGGGATTGACCAAACGGATGGGCGCGCCATGGCTCGCAAGTATGGGAGCGCCATTCATCTCCCAGGCGAGCATGAGGTCAGGCTTTGTCGCATCTTCCAAAGCAAGGCTTCTTCCGAAGGTCTGTTCATATTTCTGCGACGGGCTGCCTCCGTGGGTAATCTCCTCGGTTCCCTTGTCGGCCGCGAAGAAAACCACTTCTCTCGCCGTGGGTTTGAGCCCAACCTCCTTGAGTAGCGCGTTGAGACTGGTTCCCGCCCAGCGCGCATTTCCCGCGAGGGTATTCAAGCGGGCGGGGTTGTTCCCCGAGCATTCAAACCCTACGATCTGCTCCACCCGGGGCCGCCGCTTCACTTCATCTAAAGTCAGCTCCAGAGGCTTGTTGATAAGCCCGGTTATCCGCAGTTTGTAAGTCGCGGGATCTACCTGGGTGGGGCCGTAGTGCTGTACGGCAAAAAACTCGTCGGTCGGCGTGATGAACGAAGATTTCTGAAGCGTTCGTGTATCCAGACTCCTGCCGCCAGTGTCCGGACTCGGATTGAATCCTTCCGGAATATCGCTCCAGGGGATGACTTCGCCGCCTTCTTCCCCCGCGGACCACGTCCACCTGGGAAATCCTAGAGCAGCGACTCCAACCAGCGCGGCTCCTTTGATTGCTTTTCGACGAGAAATCTGCCGCATCATGATGCCTCCCCGATCGATGTTACCCACACTTGTGCTGCCCTTTTTTCGGTTTCTATCATACTCCCTAACCTGCGGATTGGCGCGCCGCGAGTGCCGGCGAATTCGACAGAGCCAGTCTCGAGCTGCGTAGAGAGTCCCGGTTCACCCGCGATTTCCCTCTTAAGCTTCCCCTAAGGTTACGGCGAGTAGCAAGCTAGCAGAATTTACCTTCCGCAATTCGATCAGCAGATGGTTATGGCCCTCATTTGGCCGGCACAAGGCCAACGAGGCACAAACAGGGGGTGTGGAATGAAGCCTTGCGAAACACGCACGGGAAAAATCATTCTGGTACTGGGCGCACTCGCCGGATTATTTTTGGCGTGCGTACCGGCATTTCCTCAGGCCAATCAGGGACGAATTCTGGGCGCTGTCTCGGACCAAAGCGGCGGCGCTATGGCCGGCGCGTTAGTTACGGTGACGGATTCGGAGCGCGGCGTTTCGCGAACGCTGACCGCCGATGATGCCGGAGAGTATAACGCTCCCAATTTGCTTCCTGGCACCTATACAGTTCGCGCCGAAGCCAGGGGTTTCAAGACTTCCGAACACACCGGCATTCTCTTGGAGGTCGGCAAGGAGCTGCGCGTCGACCTCACCTTGCAGCCCGGCGAACAGACCGAGAAGATTACCGTCACCGCGGAGATCCCCATGGTGGAAACCACCAACGCCACTTTGGGAGGAACGCTGAGCAACCAGACCATCAATGATCTGCCCGTGATCGGCCGCGACTACATCAACCTGATCACGCTCCGCCCGGGAGTGACGGTCAACGTCGGCGGCGGAACTTACAACCGGGTGTCCAACGGCATGCGCCCCGAGGATAACGTCTACATGATCGATGGCCTCAGAGGTGACGAGGCCTATACCGGCCAGAGCGTGCTGAACGCGCCCATAGCCGCGGGCGATACATCCACAGTCTTACCGATCGACGCCATTCAGGAATTCAATACCGAAGAAAATCCCAAGGCGGAATTCGGCTGGAAGCCGGGCGCCACCGTCAACGCGGGATTAAAGTCGGGCACCAACACGCTCCACGGTACCGCGCTCGCGTTTGGCCGCGACACCGCTTTAGATGCGCGGAATTTCTTCGACCAGGCGCCCCAACCGAAGGCGGCCGTGGGCCTTGAGCAATTCGGCGCGAGCTTGGGCGGCCCCCTCAAGAAAGACAAAATTTTCTGGTTCGTAAACTACGAGGGCCAACGCTACAACGTAGCCAGCGTATTGCCTTTAACTACCCCGGCGACGGTCGGGCTGCCGGTTCCGAGCAAAGGGCCGAACTGCATCAGTCCCCTGGTCGCGGGCGATTGCAATTCCAGCTTCGTGGACGCCTGCAACGATGTGAAAGCGCAGGGAAAGACGATCAGCGCGCTCAGCGCACAGCTCATCGGGCTGAACACCACGAGCTGCACCGTGGCGCCCAACAATTTTACTCCCGGTCCGACCGAATCCTTGTTCCCGACGAACACCGGGACTGCTCCCATCATCCTGGGTTTGGTCAGCACGAATCAGCAGGACAACGGAGTGGGCAAGATCGACTACCACATCAATGACCGCCACTCTTTGACCGGCATGTACTTTATCGGCCACGGCGGCGGAATATGGAACGATAGCCCCAGCGAACTCGGAGTGGCCGGGTCGAGTAATTCCCCGTGGATGTCGGCTCTGGGGCCGGTCACCGCGCACTTGGCTGCGGCAGGCTGGACCTGGACGCCGAAATCGACACTTGTAAACGAGCTCCGGATTGGCTACGACCACTTCTACAATCCCTATCTTTCCGTGGACCACAACGTGAACCCGACCGCTTATGGCATCAACACCGGCGTCACGAATCCGGATTTCTTCGGATTTCCAGCCATCTCCATCACGGGCTTCAGCGGCTCGACGGGAGCCGGCTGGCCGAAGATAACGGGGCCCGACGCCAGTGTGCAGCTCCTGGACCACGTTTCGGTTTTGCGCGGGAAGCATGCTTTCAAATTCGGCGGCGAGTTCATTTATAACTCCGCCACCACGCTGATCACTTCAAACGGCAAGGGCGCGATTCCCTTCACTTCCGTCGAAAACTTCCTCGCCGGCGCGGTAAAGAGTTCCGGTGCCAAGATTCTGGTTGGCGATGCCCGGCGCCATATGCATGACGAACAGTATGCCGTCTTCGCCCAAGACGACTGGCGCATCACTCCGAGAATCACCGCGAACATCG
>Ga0206953_1182_pt1 | contig 9767 bp, 7 predicted proteins | sample Alteio_BWOrgHeat_36_FD_152977 | JGI IMG/M metagenome (GOLD analysis project Ga0206953, IMG submission 152977) | Enriched cells from forest soil in Barre Woods Harvard Forest LTER site, Petersham, Massachusetts, United States -... | ecosystem: Environmental > Terrestrial > Soil > Temperate forest > O...
CACCAAAGTCTTCAATTATTGCTCGCTGCAATGCCTGCACAAGAAGCGGCATCTTATTTTGCAAAACATTCTATAACGCCTATCTAAACGGTCATCACAAACCATTACTCGTTCAAATTGATGGATAATGAAAATTATTGAGGATAATTGCTATGAAAAACATATCTTTTACCAGTACCGTATTATCTTTCTTCATTTTATTGGTTATAGGAGCATATTTTCCATACGTTCATAGTATGAGTAACAATCCTATTGTCGAGGAATTACAATCACTATATGACGAAATTAAGAGAACAAATCAGTTCGAGGAAAAAACTGATTTTCCTATCGGGCAAAGCAAAGCGCAGGAGTGCGACAAAGAGATAATAAACGATCTTGAGCTTATAACGCGTACTCGCATAGAACAACAGGTAACCGAAAATCCAAAATTAATTAACGCGCAGCACATGGATGGATCAATACCACTCATTACGGCAGTAACGCTCGTACCGAATATGGTCCAATTTCTTCTTAAACTTGATGCCAATCCGAATGCCACTAGCATACTTAACTCGACAGCTCTTATGCATGCAGCCGAAACAACGAATCCGACAATCATTAACCTGTTACTGACCAAACATGCCGATCCTAAACTGCGCAATAAGTTTAATAAATGCGCTGCAGATTATATTCCGGTTAGCTCTTGGTTAACGGCAAAATTTGAAAGTAAAACAAATGATAAATATCAATGTCTTGAATTATTGCTTGCTGCGATGGGCCCTGAAGCTGCCGCGCCGTATTTAACATTACATAAAATGTCCGCATTAACAGTTGCCAAATAATTCGCTATTTAACAATAACTATTCCAAAGAGAGGCGTGTGATCTACACGCCTCTCTTTAATTTAACATCTGGAGAATACAGAACTTACCCATCATACTATTGCTATTTGATTCTCAATCAGGGCAAGCTATTGGCAACGTCTATTTTATTAAAGGAGAAGCACGTATGCACAATAAGTGGAATTTTCCAGTCTTTAATTCGCTCTCAACGCAGATCAAAGGGCTGATTGTTATGGTAATAGGTATCATCCTATTGCTGCACACCCTGGGCATTATTGAACGCGGCATCAGCGCTATTCTAATTTTGGTATCAGCTGGTCTGATTACGTACGGTTTCCTGTTGACCGGCTACTACAAAATATTCATCAAAGATAGCAACAACAAGCCACACGGGCACTAAGAGCTGAAAACAGTTTCTGTAATAAAAAGGGCATCCACAAATGTTGGATGCCCTTTTTATTTTTCATTAGCAAGCTACCATTAACCAAAACAATCTCGCCCTCATACCGTCGTTCCTGCGCAGGCAGGAATCCAGGCTATTATGTTAATTACTATGCCGTAGCATTCCGCAACTGATACAAACATTTTACATCGCTTTTGATTGTTTTCTTGATCTGAATTGACACCAATAATTATTAAACGAGCTGGTTTCCTGCCTGCGCAGGAATGACGTGGGTAGGGCAATCTCATTTTTTCTTGTGTTCTGGTCCGGCGAAGCTTTTAGCACAATTGGACGGAATAGAGCTCTAAAGCAACTATCGCGCCTGCACTCATTTAACTCTGACTCTGCGATGACGGTGGTGGCAACGCATCTTTGCCAAGGATCATGCGTACCGGCACGGCAATTTTAATATTACGTTCTCGCAAAACACGTGCAATATTCAAGCGAAGATCACTCGCAATATCCCACTGATCGAGTGTGTAAGAGGAACTCATAAATCCGCGCACCAGGAAGTAGTAGCCGTATTCGCCGAAATTCTCCAACCGTATAATTGGTCGTGGCGTGCGCAAAATACTCGGGTGTGCTTCAACCACACTGGCCAACAAATCGCGAACCAGAACCGGATCTTCTCGATAATCAATCGTGATCATAATGTCTTCAAATGCTATAAATCCGCGCACGTAATTCCAGTTGGTAACAACATGACCGATAACGTAGGAGTTTGGTACTATGATGGTGGTGCTGTTTCTTCGACGCAGCACGACAGACCGCACGGAAATGCGCCGCACTACTCCCATAATATCATTCTCAAGGCGAACGTAATCACCAATCTTGATTGGTCGTTGCACCAAAATAATAAAGTACGCAATAAAGTCACTAATCGGCTCTTTGAGCATCCAGCCTAAAGAAACTGCCAGCACCGCAAAGGCCCACCCAACCAGATCACCCAAGCCGACATAGTGCAGCCCTAAAAAGAATGAACCAATAAAAAAGACGTAGCCGGATATGCTGATGATTGTGTGCTGCACTCCTGAATCAACCAACAGCAGATCGAAAATCTTATCAAGCACGTAGTAGGTAAAGGCGTGAGAGAGTAACAAACCACCCAAGGTAAATGCGCCGATTGAAAAAAGCGACATAAGGGAAATACCATGGCTACCAGGCGTGATTGGTTTAGTCAGCCACCAATAAATTTCATGGTACGTGATTGGTCGGCCCCAAATCTCTGCAGCAATCAGTACTCCCAAGAAAAGCAAAAGCAAAAAGGAGGTAATAATGAAAAGGCCAAACCACATTTTTGCATTTTTAAAGCGTTCACGTACCACTTCATCATCCGTCATAAAAAAGACACGCGATGTCAGACGCTTGAAAAATCCGTAGAACCACGTAAGCACCATAATCAGCAGGCCGGTGTATATCAATCCAAAAAAGCTGTAGAGCACCAAGCGTCCGTACCCGACATACGGGTTAATCATGATGATAATGGTGATAATCAGCACCTGCACATGGTAATAGTACATTTCAATGCGATCTTTTACCCACAGCCAGAACGGATTGCGTGAGGAGATCAGATGCAAGATTTGTTCTTTTGAAATAAGCAGTATGAGCGCGATTTGGAAAATAATAAAATGCACGGCAAGCAAAATAGTTGGTAGCGCAGAACCGTGAAAATTGACGAGCATGAATGCTTCACGGAAAAAGACGATAACGATGGAGGCGTATAAAAACGTTGAGAGTACGGTAAAGAACCGCTCCTGAAAATCTTCTGCCAGAAACATATACTGATGCTGTTCATTGTACTGCGCAAAGAACTTAATAAAGCGATAAGCCAAATACAGAAAGTACGGAATAGAGGTCAGATAAAAGAAAATATAGAATGCAGGCTCAAGCAATCCGTGCGGCTTGAGGGCGCAGAACAGTAAGATCCAGGCAATAATGCCAGATGCGTGCATTAAGATAAAAGAAAGAAGCCCAAAAAAGAGCACACTCATCGCATGGGCAAAACCGGCAGTGCTCTTCATACGTTGCATCAGCAGCGAACGCAATCCGTGCCCGCACCGCACAAGAATTAATAAACATCCTGCCAGCGTAAGCAGCCCCAACAACCATACAATCAGCTCAATGGGCTGTCTGCTCACGGCAACTATTTTGCCCCACATCCACGCAGGGCTCATGCGCGTCATAGATGAGCGCACATAAGAGAAAAAAGCGGCGATATCAGCAGGAATGTTGGTTACATCGTGCCAGGAAATAGCATAATCGGGCCGATACCAAAATGTGATCGATTTGAGTTCACCACTAATAAAATCGATGATGTGCAAAATACTGGTGGCATTGCCTGAAATTTCTGAATACACACCGGTCAATTTGCCTAAAATACCAACGTATTCATGAATCTTTGTTTCAGCAGCATCAAGGGCTTCCAGCGCCTGCATATAGTCACCTTGGCGGCCAGCAAATACGGTGTCCTTTTGCTTGAGGATAATCTGCCGCACGCGTGCAATATTTTCCGCCGTCTTCTTTTTACTATTCAATAGATCGGGGATAAGCAGCACTTGTTCTTTGTAGCGCGAAAAAATAGTGCGCGCATCCACCTTGGAGGCTTCATACGTTTTTATTTCATTGTTGATTTCATCTTCAGTCAGGAATTTATTGAACAGTATTTTGTGGTACGTCTCTTTGGCATGTACCAGGAGTGATTCATACTTAAGCTTTTCATCTTCGAGCGCCACTTGCGCTTCGATCAGTTCCTGCCCTTTGCGCAGCAAAACTACCTGCGTATCCAATAAGCCAATGCGGCAATAGTGCGCATACCAGACCGCGCTCTGCTGCAATTCACGTGTCCAATCATCAATATCTGAGCCGAGCGGTATTGAATATTGTGCACTGAGCATGTCAAGCTCTTTTTCTTTTTTCTTGCGCAGCTCACTAATATGCTCAAGTTCCTTGCTTTGTGTTTCTTTTACCAAAAAATAGTACTGACGATGCTTGTTAAATTCTTCACGCGCGCCATCGATATCCGCATCGGTAATGCGCACCGAATGTTTAACTTTGCGAATATGATCATTGAGCACTTTAAGCCGGCCTTCAGCCACCAACAAGCGTGCGCTAACCAACTCTTCGTACATTTTGGCCAGTTGAATCCGCAACTCTGCCAATTCGAGTTTGTATTCGTACAGGCGTTGCTCAAGCGAAAGCAGCTCTATTACCTGCGCTGATTCGTAGCGCTTGCCCCTAAAAACCTGTTGTGCAGATTTATTAGCAAGTTCGAGTTCATCTTTGCGCGCCCGATAGATATCTTCGGCTACCGCCAGTGTTCGTTTGCTATTTTCGATTTCGGCAATGCTATTGCGCTTTTGGTCGGTCAGCTGCTCTATCTGTTTTTGCTGATCAACCGTAGCATCATACAATTTCTGCAGATCTTCGAACTGATAATAAAATTTTTCAGGTAATTTTTCTTTTTGGTACCCCAACAAGCCCGGATCTTCTACATACTCAGTCAGCACCTTGATGCAATCGGTCAGTACGCTCAAATATGTTTCGTACGTATGGCGCATATCTTTGACGGCTTGAAACGTTTCATTAAGCAGTTCTGCCTGCTGACGTAGAAAGGCATCATCAGGATTTTGGTTTAACGCTTCTTTGACTTGCGGCAGTAACGTTCTGAGCTCTTCAAGGCGCAGATTAAGGCGTACATCAAATTCAGGTTTTTTGCGTAGTTCTTCTGCTCGTTGTTGCTTGCGTTCTTCTAAGATACGCTCTTTTTCAGCCACTATACCGGTAAATAACGGTTTTGCCGGGCGTAATTGCTGCTCTATCATGCTAGGCAGATCTGCATACACGCTCAAGGACGTGAGTAAGAGGAGCATTACGCTTACGTGTATCTTTGCCAACCAGTTCATAATAATCATTCTCGCGTTAAAAAATGTATTGTGTTGAATTTTTGCACATACGGGTGCTCCCGTACACAGGCATGCAACCAGCGATCTATACTATACGCATAGCGAGTGGCCAATTCTGCAGTATCCAGTGTACCAAACGGTGCATACATCAACTCCCCTATTACTTCGTTTTCCAAAGCAAGCTGTGAGGAATAGAGGCCGATAGCCATTAATATTCTAAAAAGAAATAACTTTTTTGTCGCGTTATTCCACAGGCGTTTATCAGCAGAATATAAAAATTGTAAAAGATCAAATACTCCCGCCACACAACTTGCCACTGGTATAAAATGGTAGCAAAGCTCGAGCAAATGATGAAGGAATAAAATATCTTGGCGCGCTAAGTCGAATGGCACCTCTTCAAGAATAGGGTCTTTGAGCAGGAACATGCCATTATCGCGCTGCTCAAGATGATAGCTCATAAACGATCCTGACATGAAAACGCCATGACTTACTATTGCATCGACCCTTCCATGAGCCTTATCGATAAGCGCAACCTTGTTCTTGTACGGCTGGTAGCTCTTTATCACTATTCCAGCACCATTCACGATTGATTTGTTCATTCTTATCATGTGACTCCCCCATACATCATATGCCCGATCCACGCCTTATTATATTACTGGCAAAGGCGGCTTAAGGCCAGCATTACCTTGCAAAAAAAGAGGGTAAAATACCCCAGCCAGGGACCGGGGGACGGGGATAACCGGCCTGTTGACTTATTTTTTCAAAAATATATACTAATAGAAATGATAAAAATAATACAAATATACATGCTAATGGAGGAAAAATCATGAAAACGTACCTCAAGACGCTCTTATTGACCCTTATCGGCCTGGCAACTCTGGCCGCCGCCCCTGCGCGCGCGATGGATACAGAACAAACAACTGTTCAAATGACTCGTGATGAACTTTTTGCTAACGCTCTACGCACGAATCCTGAGGATGTCGAGGCAATTTCAAAGATATTGCTTGAAGAGTTCCGCATAGCTTGTCTCTTAGGGGCCATCATAGACTTTCCAGAGCATAACAATACTGCAATCATAGAATGGATGTATAAATATACAGACCGCAACAAAGTTACTCCCACTAGCGGAGAGTCATATTTGCAATGTGCTATACGCCAGTGCAGCGATAATAGCAGTATATTAATTGAGCTAGTAAAATGCGTGCTCAATTGCATAAAAGACAGTAAAGAGTCTTTGCTTCACCAAGACACCAATAAGAAAACTGCTTTACATACAGTGGTTCGTGACATTTCAGATCAACAAGTAGCAGTGCGCGTTGCAACATTAATTTTAAATAGCGCCGGAGATGACGCAATAGAGCTGCTTAATATAAACAACAATATAAACAACAATCTTGACGAAACCGCACATGAATACGCACGGTGGCGCAAACCAGAACTCGCCAAGTTCCTTGCTGAGCGCGCTGCACAGTTAGGAATGAGCATCCAACCGCAGATAGTAAATCAAAGCCAGCCAATAAGTGCTACATCAGCTGAAGCTAATAAAGCTGAAGAAGACCATCCTATAAAACGAAAACCGCTACGGTTTATATTTAACACCGAACAACTGGAAAAAGAAGCGCAAGAGCGAAAGAAATGGCTTGAAGATAACAAAATTAATTCTTTTGAAGATGCCGTACAAGCAAAATGTGTTCTGCCCTTCTTAAAAGATAAATATGATATTGAGGGCGATATCCTCGAAGTCCTCCATGCATTCCCAAAGCACAGAAACCCAGACATTATCCGATGGGCGTATAAATACACCAATACAGGAGGTCCTAGAGATGGACGCCTTTCATATTTGCAACAATTCCTTTACAGGAATCAACACGTCTCTTCTGCTAGTAATTACCAAGGGTCAACTGACGATATTATGACAACGGAAAAGTTGCCCGAAATAGTAACCCACCTGCTTGCATGTATGGCAGATCACGGCGAATCAGTACACTATCAAACTGACACTGGAGAAACTGCTTTACACTATCTTTGTTGCTTTAGTAGTAGTAATCAAGATCTGGCTATAGAGCTTGCAAAATTAATTTTAGCAGCAAGCCCTGATCAAGCTGAGTTACTTGCTTGCAAGGATACCTATGGATTTACCGCTCAAGCACGCGCTCAAGAACTTATGTCAAGAAATAAAGAGAGAGCTCCTGGGCTTGGCAAATTCTTGGCTACCTATCAACCAAAGCCAAAAACAAGCACTCCAGCCAATACTGGCGAGAAGCAAGGTGAAAAAGAAAACCTTATCGAAACGAATAATGCTACCACCGCATCCTGGTCGCTGAGCAGCCTGCTCAAGTCTGGCTATTTTTATGGTGTTCTGGGCGCATGTGTCGTGGCAGCAATAACTATTTACTATTTCTGGCACGGCCAAAACACATCAGTAGAAAATACAAATATTGAAATGGGGGAAACACCATGAATTACACAACATTAAAACTTATCTTACTTTCCTTACTGGCCATCGCCGGGCATGTTGCCTATGGGATGGAGCAGACTGATAACAATAAAGCATCAACGGAACAAAGCGATAGTGAACAAATTGAAGCTCTTATGGCGCACCATCAGATTAAGTACTTTGGAGAGGCGTTGCATACTTTCCATAAGCACAAAGACCCTAAAATCATAAAATATATGTACAATAAAAGTAAGGCATACACACGGCTATTACCTGATATCTCACAGCTAGAATGGGTTTGTGAAGGTCTCTATGGATTCGAAGAAAGCTTACCCGAACTGGTAACATGCTTACTGCAGTGTATGAGGGAAAAAGGTGAATCATTGGCCCATCAAGGTGTAAAGGGAATGACGGCGTTGCATCGTTTGGCTGAACATTCGCCTGCTCAGCGATCGATAGCCCTAGAAGTTGCGAAATTAATTTTAGATGATGCGGGTTCTGATGCACAGAAGTTACTTGCTATTAAAGACGATGCAGGCTTAACGCCTCAAGAAGAAGCAGCAAAACTCTCTCATGTCGACTTTGTCCAGTTATTAGCTACTTATCCGATACAGCCATCAGCGAATACCCAACCGCAGGCAGCGGAGCAGAACCAGCCAACAAGCGCTACACCAGCTGAAACTGATAAAGACTACCGCACGTTGCTCAACAACCTTTTAAAAGCTGTGGAAACCAATAATAATGATAGTATCACGCAAGCATATGAAGTATTTAAGCAGGCAGAAAATTGGCCCTTTCCAGCAGGCTATTCTCCACAGAATTATTCTTCATATGGCCAAGCATTTCTTCTACGTTATGCGGTAGATAAGCAAGTTCCTACAGCAATCCTCGCCCATATAATTACGTTGATAGATATATCAATAGATACTATATTGATTAACCCTACAGTGCCCAATCAAATATCTGCTTTATATCGTGCTATAGCATTAGGCAACACTGATCACATCAAGTGTCTGCTGGACAACGGTGCTTCTGTTGGTCTGGCTGAGCTTGAGAGGTATGAAAAACTTTTAGATACCAATCGAGACGCCCCTATTATTCTTGAGCTTATAAAAAGAGCTAGAGAAAATCTTGACGCATCTTTAGAAAATATTAACGCATCTTTAGGCAGTAATGATAAAAAAATTTTACAAAGCAGGCTTGATGAACTAAAGCAAATTAACGACAAACTTACGATCCTCCAACAACGTCTAGAGAAACTAGTCGAGCAGCCATTACCGCAAAACAATGATCAATCTAAACCGAAAGTTACCTCTTCCTGGTCGCTGAACAGCCTGCTCAAGTCTGGCTACTTTTATAGCGTCGTGGGCGTATGTGTCGTGGCAGCAATAACTATTTACTATTTCTGGGGCCACAACAGCATTCCAAATGAACAAGCAGCTACTGAAATAGTGGAGGAACTACCATGAAAACGTACCTCAAGACGCTCTTATTGACCCTTATCGGCCTGGCAACTTTGGCCGCTGCCCCTGTGCGCGCGATGGAGAATAATGATCAGGACAATGTATCGATAAATCTCACCAATGTATGCGAATATGTCATGAAAATTAGTAAAGGTATCCAAGACGTTAAAAGAGACATTGAAGCGTTGGAGACTAAAAGACGGAACAAGCAAACAAATAACACCCAACCTACAGCACAACCACACTGGTCATTATCCAGCATACTCCCCTCGCGCTACATTATTGGCGCACTGAGCGCCTGCGCCGTGGCGACAATGGTAGCCATCTACTATTTCTGGGGCCACAACAGCATTCCAAATGAAGAAACAACTAATGAAATAATGGGGGAACTATCATGAAAACGTACCTCAACACGCTATTACTGACCCTTATCGGCCTGACAATGCTGGCTGCCATTCCTGCACGCGCGATGGAAAATAAACAATCATCAAAGCAAGCTGACAGCAATCAAGACAGCTTCGTTGAGCTTTATCAGATTATTGTGGATAGGAAGAATTACCGAGCAGCCACAGACGCGGCAAATGAAATTTTCAAAGGCAAGAGTAATGACGAAATTAAGACATTGCTTACGAAAAAACGCAGTTTTTCCCAGAGGAATCTTGAGCAGGAAGCCAGGAATGCGGGAGCAACTAACTTTGCACAG